>ERZ835762.9-NODE-9-length-279542-cov-6.702115_pt1 | contig 279542 bp, 261 predicted proteins | sample MGYA00519687_ERZ835762 | MGnify/ENA primary metagenome ERZ835762 (study PRJEB31850, sample SAMEA3708783) | human gut metagenome | biome: human gut; feature: human-associated habitat; material: faeces | place: China | collected 2014 ... | reverse complement strand
GGCTGGGAACAATCCCAACCCGGCTTAAGCTTCTGCGATGCCTCAGTCCCGCGCGGGGACGTCCGCGTCGCGAGATGAAAGATCCTCGCTACCCGCGCGAACGGCGCGACTTCATCCAATACGCCACCAACAGCGCCACCAGGGCGATGGGCAGCAATATAACCAGCGAAATCATTGCGATGTGTGCAAAGGCGACCATACTATTTGCGTACGCTCCTCAACTTGGTAATCAGGCTTTCGAACTTCTCGCCGTCCTCAGCGGTCTGGGCGATTACCAGAATCGTATCATTACCCGCCAGCGAACCCAACACATCGGGCAGCTCCGCCGCATCGACCGCGGCCGCAATGCCAGACGCGGTGCCGGGCTGCGCCTTAACCAATACCAGGTTATCGGTGCGCTGCACGCCAGTCACCAACTCGGAGACCATACGCTGCAGGTGAAGGTCCTCTGCCAGCACGTAAACGCCCTCGGGTAGCTTGCGCAAACCCATGTCCGCGATATCGCGCGACACCGTTGCCTGCGTGCAATCAAATCCGCACGCCTTCAGCTCGTCCACCAGCATGCGCTGGGTGCGAACATCCTTGTTGCGTACAATATCGCGAATGGCGTCTTGGCGCCCGTTGCGCTTTTTAGCCATCTTGCTTCACCCCGATCACCTAGCTTGTGTATCGTTTCAAGCTTAACGATTACTAAAACGAATTAGTCCTCATGCCATTCATTTTACAAAGATGACTTAAAGTGGGCAATCATTTGGCGATATGTCGGTAGGCGGTGCATAACCGTTGGCCGAAGTTGCAGCCTATATGTATAAGTGATTATCTTGTGGACGAGCAGTGCATGCACAAACATGCATATAGCGACTCGATCCAAGCGCTATAGGCGCGCCTCGGCACAAGACACAAACGGCAGAAGCGCCCTGCCCACAATATCCTGGATACGCGCACCCATGAAACACGCCATGACGCTGCGGCGGGCAATCGGCGCATACATGATGCCAAACTCGTGGCTCGATTCCTTGACGGCCTCGATTGCTTCGCGCGTAGGCGCAGCATCCAACATATCCTGCACGCGATCTCGACGCTCCGAAGCGGAAAGGCGGTTGCTCGATGCGCACACGTTCTCAATACAGCGAATGAGCTCACGAAGGTACCTGCGGTGCACAGCGCTCATGGCGGCGGCGTCATCCAGCAAGCCCCAATACTCATAAAGATCGCGCAGGCGGCGGTAATCCTCTTGGCAGCGAGCGAACATGCCCGGATCAAAAGCAGCGTGCGCAGGGGTGGAAGGCTGCAGCAAATGGTAGCGGGCGCCCTCCACCACGGCGACGCGCGCAAGGTCGCGAACGCACCCGGTCATAAAGGAGACCTCGTTATGGCACATATCGGGCAGCTCGGCCATGGCCTCTATGCACTCGCGCGTGAAAAGCTTCCCCGCGGCAAACGCCAGCACGCCGTTTTCTACAAAAGGGGCGGCGCCCTGATGAAACGCCTCCGCACCATCCCAAAAACAGGACTCATGAGACAGGGTCGCGAATACACGGCTGCCATCTGCCTGCTCGGTATCAACGGAGAACTCGGGGATCACCATCTGTGCATCATGCTCGCGCGCGGCGGCGACCATCGCATCCAAAAAGCCCGCACCCAGCCAATCGTCCTGCCCCACAAACAGCAGATAACGCCCGCGGGCGACACTGCATGCGGCAGCGCGGCCGCACGACATCGAATTGTTGTCCACCGAGACCGCTTCAACGCGTATATCACGGTCGACAAAGCGTTCGCACACCGATGCGGTCCTATCGCTCGAGGCGCAGTTGGCAACAATAAGCTCAAGGTCTTCGTAGTCCTGGTTAAGTACGCTCTCTATAGCGCGCGTTAGGTGCTCTCCGGCATTATGGGCCGCAAGAACCACCGAGACGCAGGGACGCTTTGGAGCACGACGAACCAAGGATATCCTCCGTTAGAAACTGAGCATTTGATGTCTTTGGTCATGGTATCTCAGCGTGCGCGTCCCTTTATCATGAACTCGCCCGTGCACGGCAAGTACAGAGGCTCAACACCCATGCACCATAATTCGTCTCGCGCCGGTAAACAGGCGTCGCTTAAAGCACGCCCCGCGCCATGCGAAGCGCCCGCGGGCGGATGCAATCACGCAGAGCTCGGCGACGGTCCGGATCCTTACGCAACGGGGCAGGGCAGCAGCACGCCGTCATCATACTCGACGTTCATAAAGCATAATCCCTGGGCAGGAGCGGTGGGACCGGCGGCAAGGCGGTCGCATGCAGCCAGCGCCTGCGCAAGCCATTCCTCGTCCCTGCGACCCGATCCAACCTCCACCAGGCTGCCCACAATGGTGCGAACCATGGAGTGCAGAAACGCGTTGCCCGTAATGGTGAACGCGATCAGCTCCTCGCCCAGCTGACGCTCGCTTGCGAACGATACCTCGCGCACAAAACGGCACGTGGGCTTGCCCACGGCAGACGCCACCTTGCAAAAGCTCTTAAAGTCATGCTCGCCCACCAAGCACGCCGCCGCGCGCTCCATAGCGCCCACGTCCAGGGGCATGCGATGCCACCAGCAATAGTTTCGCGTCAACAAGGGCTTGGACTCGCCCGTGGCGATGCGGTACGTATAGGTGCGGGCGCGGGCATCGAAGCGCGCGGAGAAGCCGGGCGAGGCATGATAGACCTGGTTAAGCGAGATGTCCGAGGGAAGCAGCGCCGCCATGGCCCTCATCCAGCGCTTTCGCAAAATCTCAAGCTCGCTCGCATAGGCGGGAAAGCTCACGTACTGGGATATGGCATGAACCCCGGCGTCGGTACGGCCCGCGCACGTCAGCTCCACGTCGCGGCGCAAAAAGACCTGCAGGGCACGACGGATCTCGCCCGCCACGGTCAGCTGTCCGGGTTGCTCGGCATACCCGCTAAAGCGCGCGCCGTCATAGCCCACGCACAGCACGATGGTTCCATCCAAAACCTCGCGCTCGGGGTACTGGGTAATGGGTGTCTGCGTCATATCAACAGCTCCAAAGCTCAGGCGATGCCGCCCGTATGGGCGTTCGCGTTTTTGGACGAGAATACTACAAGGTTGGCCGCGCGTATGGGCTTCGCATGCCCCCGCGCGGGGCGCGGCGCGCGTTACGGCACGCAGCCCGCGACGCTAGAGAAGCAGACTCGCGGCGCCCAGGGCCAACATGGATGCCAGCCCACCCAGCAGGATGGCGCGATCGCGCGCGGCAAGCGGGGCGGGACGAGGAGCGGCCGTGGAACCCTCAGCATAGCATCGGGCGGCCATGGACTCCGCCAGGCGGTCCGCGCGCCTAAACAGCCCCACAATCAACGGCGTGAACACAGACGTCCACACGCTGATGCGATGGCGCAGGGTCCCTTGGTCAAACTCGACGCCACGGGCGCGCTGAGCCAGCTGGATGCGCTGAAACTCCTCGCCCACAACAGAGATGAAGCGCAGCGCCAGCGACAACACCGAGCCTATATCCGCCACGGGCACGCCCAGGTGCGCAAGCGGCGACATGAGCCGGATGCAGGCGTCGCTAAGCTGCGGCGGCGTGGTAGATGCCGAGACGCACAGCGAAAAGCCCAGCAGGGCAACAATGCGAAGGACCGCCAAAAGCCCGCGTACGCCGCCCGCGGGGTCAAGCGACACCGGCCCCGCCAACGCCACGGCACCCGTGCCATCGCATGACACCAGGTTCGCCATCAGCGTAAACGCCAGGATTACCGAGACCGGTTTAGCCGTGGACGCTATCGCGCGCGGACTCATACGCGATAGACGCATAACAAGGGCCAAAAAGGCGTAGATACACGCGATGGCCCATAGCTTGTCCGCTGCAAAAACCAATACGGTAAGCGCAAGCAGCAAAAGCAACTTGACGCGCGCATCGACGCGGGCAAGCGGCGTGTCCGCAGCCACAAAAGACCCCAGGGGTTTATTCATGCTCGCCATCGAACGCCCCCATTCCCCCGTCAACCCGTTTTGCATCCGCCGAACGTTGCGCGCCCGCAGCCCAAAGCGCTTCGAGCAGCATCGCGCTATCCGGTGGCTCTATTCCAGCCGAACGATAAATCCCCGGACTTTCCCACAGCTCGCCCGCAGGCCCCGACCACGCGATGTGACCGTCTGCCATCAGCGCGACGTCGTCCACCTCGCAAAGCCACTCGTCCAAATCATGGCTGATCAGCACAACCGCTGACCCCTCAGCTGCAAGCTCCCTCACAAGCCGGTGCAAATCTCGACGCCCCGGCGCGTCCAAACCCGCCGTGGGCTCATCGAGCACATACGCGGGGGCACCAATCGAGAGCACGCACGCCAAGCCGACGCGGCGGGCCTGCCCCCCGGAAAGCTCAAAGGGAGAGCGGTCGAGCAGGTCCTCGTCCAAGCCAACACGGGCGGCGATCTCGCGCACGCGACCATCAAGCTCCCCCGCCCCCACTCCGGCGTTGCGGGGCGCGAAAGCGATCTCTTCGCGCACGGTTTGCAAGAACAACTGGTTCTCGGGGCGCTGGAACGCAAGACCGCAGCGCGCGGGATGCGCCGCCAGCCCGTCGATAAAGATCTCCCCGGCGTCTGGTCGCGAAAGGCCGGCAAGCAACATGGCAAGCGTCGACTTTCCGGAACCCGAGCAGCCCGCAAGCAACATGAGCCTGCCGGGTTCGGCGCGAAGCGACACGCTCCGAAGAACCGGGCGCGCGTCATCATAGGCAAACGAGACGTCGCGGACCTCTATACCGCCGCGGCCATTCTGACGGCTCGTCGCGCTTTGGGCATCAAGCTCATTTTGTCCATAGGAGGAGAAGCGTCCGTCATTTGCAATGCGGGAACGTACAAAGCTACCAGACGGCGTTTTAAGCCACGTGGCCAACTTATGTGGACTGCGAATGCTAGATAAGAATGCACCGCCTTCTAGGGCCATTTGAACGGCTGAGACATACATCGATTGCAGCGTGAGTGAATCCCATAGGTCGCGCTTCCCCATAAGAAGGGCCTCGGGCGAGCCCTGCCATATAAGGCGGCCCGCATCGAGCACCATCACGCGATCGGATGCCAGCAGCTCAACCGGGTCATGGGTTACCTGGACGATTCCAAGACCGCGCTTATGGGCGAGATCGTCCACCAGCGCGCGGAAAGCGTGGCGGGCGGCGCTATCCAAATGAGATGTCGCTTCATCGAGAACCAAATACGCCGGATCCATCGCCAATACGCCGGCGAGCGCCAGACGCTGTTGCTCGCCGCCGGACAACCCGCTCACATCGCGCTTTTCAAATCCGTCGAGGCCCACGGCGGCAAGCGAGGCACGAACGCGCCCGCATACGTCATCCTCGTCCAAGCCAAGATTGCGGGGGCCAAAAGCAACTTCATCAAACACGAGCGTTGAAACAATCTGATCGGCAGGATCTTGCTGGACAAAACCCACGGCCTTGCGGACGGCCAGGCGATCATGCTCGCTATTTGCGGGATCAACTCCATCGACAACAATAAAGCCCGCGTCAGCCAAGCGCATAGCGCAAAGTAAGCGAGACAGCGTGGACTTGCCAGAGCCGTTCAAGCCGGCCAGACTAACGACATGGCCGGGCGAAAACGAGCAGGAGACGCCGTTGAGGGCGTATTGAGAAGTGATGAGATCGCAAATGCCCCCACCCGTATCAGCGGAGATATAGCATGCCGAGACCCCGGAGACCTCAATCATTGTTCGCCCTCCCCCAATCGTTCCAATCCGCACTATCGTCCAAAGTGCACTTTGCATTAATACAAAAAGAGGGGCGCCTCCCAGCACCCCTCATATACCTTAATCAATATCGCCATACGGCTGATGTTACTCAGCGCTCTCCTCGGCAGAAGCCTCAACCTCGGCGGTCTCCTCGGCAGCCTCGACCTTCTCGGCAACCTTCTTGGGAGCAGCAGCCTTCTTGGGGGCCTTCTTGACGACCGGCTCGGTGACGAGCTCGATGATGACCATCTCGGCATTGTCGCCCTTGCGGGTGCCGAGCTTCATGATGCGGGTGTAACCGCCGTTGCGGTCGGCCCACATGCCCTGAGCGGCCTTATCGAAGATCTCGGCCACGAGGTTCTTATCGCCCAGCTTGGCGATAGCGAGACGACGAGAGTGCAGGTCGCCCTTCTTGGCCCAGGTGATGATGGGCTCGACGACGCTGCGCAGCGCCTTAGCACGGGTCTCGGTGGTCTTGATGCGGTCGTTCTCGAAGAGCGCCTTGGCAAGGCTCTTCTTCATGGCCTTGGTATGGCTCGTATCAGTACCGAGCTTCAGGCCCTTCTTCTTGTTGTGACGCATGGTCTGGTTCTCCTCTAAAACACGGTCCCTTAAGCCTTCAGGCTCAGGCCCATGGACTCAAGCTTGTCCTTGACTTCCTCGATCGACTTCACACCGAAGTTGCGGATGTTCAGCAGATCGTTCTCGGAGAACTCCACAAGCTGGCGCACAGAGTGGATGCTCGCACGCTTCAGGCAGTTGTAGGAGCGCACCGAAAGGTCGAGATCCTCGATCTGCTTGTCGAGCTCGGCGTTATCGTTTGCCTGCTCGGGAGCGAAGATCGAAATCTCCTCCTCTTCCTCGGGGGCGTCGGCAAGGTTCATGAAGGCAGCCATATGCTGGTTGATGATATTGGCGGCCTGAACAACAGCCTCACGCGGAGCGACGGCGCCGTTGGTCTCGATCTCGAGAACAAGGCGATCGTAGTCGGTGTGCTGGCCAACGCGGCAAGCCTCGACGAGCTTGGCGCAACGACGGACCGGCGAATACAAGGAGTCAACGTGAATGACGCCGATGGGATCGTTGTCACGCTTGTTGGCCTCGTAAGAAACGTAGCCGCGACCGTAGCCGATGCGCATGCTCATGGTGAGGTGTCCACCCTCGGTGAGGGTTGCAATGTGCTGCTCGGGGTTCACGAGCTCGAACTCCGACGGGATGAAGAAGTCCGCACCGGTAACCTCGCACGGGCCGTCGACCGAGATGGTCGCGGTAGCCTCATCCGTGGTACCGAGCGAATGGAACACCAGGCCCTTAACGTTCAGGACAATGTCGGTGACATCCTCGACCATGTTATCGATCGACATGAACTCATGCTGAGCGCCATCGATCTGAATCGCCTCGACGGCTGCGCCCTCGAGAGAGGACAGCAGCACGCGACGAAGCGAGTTGCCGAGCGTATCGCCGTAGCCGCGCTCAAGCGGCTCGACGGATACGCGAGCACACGTATCGTTGATTTCCTCGACCTGAACCTGGGGCCTAATGAATTCTGACATGTAATACCTCCAGCCTCAGCAGCCCAAAAGGACTACTTAGAGTAGAGCTCGACGATGAGCTGCTCTTTGATATCGCCGCTGATCTGCTCACGAACGGGCATAGCCAGAACGTTGCCAGACAGCTTCTCGATATCAACCTCGAGCCAGCCGGGAACCTCGAAACGCTCAGAGGAGATCAGGGCCTCCTTGATGGGGAGAAGATCGCGGAACTTCTCGCCAACGGCGACGACGTCGCCAGGCTTGACCTGATAGGAGGGGATGTCAACGCGACGGCCGTTAACGGTGAAGTGGCCGTGGCGGACAGTCTGACGAGCCTCCTTGCGGGTGCGAGCAAAGCCGAGACGGAACACGACGTTGTCGAGACGGCTCTCCAGGAGAATGAGAAGATTCTCACCGGTGATGCCGTTCATCTTACGAGCGCGGTCGAAGTAGTGATGGAACTGCTTCTCCAGAACGCCGTAAATGAACTTAACCTTCTGCTTCTCGCGCAGCTGCATGCCGTACTCAGATTCCTTGCGACGGCGCTTGGGCTGGCGAATAGATTCCTTCTTGCTGCTGTAACCGAGCTCAGCGGGATCGATCCCGAGCTGACGGCAGCGCTTGAGAACCGGAGTCCTATCGATTGCCATAGTTTTTCGATCCTTTCAGTTACACGCGGCGACGCTTCTTGGGGCGGCAGCCGTTGTGCGGGATGGGGGTCTTGTCCTGGATGCTCGAAACCTCGAGGCCAGCAGCCTGGAGGGAGCGGATGGCGGTCTCGCGACCAGAGCCGGGGCCCTTCACGAACACGGAAACCTTGTGCATGCCGTGCTCCATGGCGATCTTGGCGCAAGCCTCAGCAGCCATCTGAGCGGCGAACGGGGTGGACTTACGGGAGCCCTTGAAACCCACGGTGCCGGCAGACTTCCAGGCAATGACATTGCCCTGAGCGTCGGTGATCGAAACGATGGTGTTATTGAACGTGGAACGGATGTGAGCCTGGCCCACGGAGATGTTCTTGCGGTCGGAACGCTTGATGCGAGAAGCGGCGCCGCGCTTGTTCTTAGCAGTAGCCATTATGCGTCAAACTCCCTATTTCTTCTTCTTAGCACCGATCTGACGCTTCGGACCCTTGCGGGTGCGAGCGTTGGTGTGGGTGCGCTGGCCGCGGACCGGCAGGCCCTTGCGGTGACGCAGGCCACGGTTGCAGCCGATGTCCATAAGGCGCTTGACATTCTGGGTACGCTCACGGCGGAGGTCACCCTCGACCATGATGGCGTTCTTGTCGATGTACTCGCGAATAGCGTTAACCTCATCTTCAGTAAGGTCCTTAACGCGGGTATCGACGTTGATCTGGCATTCGTTGCAGATCTTGGTAGCAGTAGTGCGGCCGATGCCGTAGATGTAGGTCAGACCGATCTCGACGCGCTTCTCGCGCGGAAGGTCGACACCATTAATACGGGCCAACGTTGGTCTCCTCTCTTAACCCTGACGCTGCTTGTGGCGGGGATTCTCGCAGATGACGAGAACCTTGCCATGGCGCCTAATGATTTTGCACTTATCGCACATCTTCTTGACCGAAGGACGTACCTTCATCGTTCTTCCTTTCGGTAGTGCTCAAACAACAGTACTATCTACTCGCCCAGCCGCAGGCGTTTAACACTGGCTGGTCTACACATGCCAATACGACCGCTAGGCTGAGCACTTCTTAGCGATCGGAAATGGCAGTGGATGGCTGCTATCGTTACTTATAGCGATAGGTGATGCGGCCACGGGTAAGGTCATACGGGGAAAGCTCCACGACAACCTTGTCGCCCGGGAGAATACGGATGTAATTCATACGAATCTTGCCCGAAATCGAGCAAAGGACCGAATGACCGTTCTCGAGCTCGACGCGGAACATAGCGTTAGGCAGCGGCTCGGTTACCGTGCCCTCGAGTTCGATAGCATCTTCCTTCTTCACAAGCAATCATCTTTCTCTACGTTGAAAACGACAGCAATAGCGAATGATACATCACACATTCGCCAATTCACAAAATTCCCCAATCGCTACACAACTAGCGATCCGCCTTGCATATCACACCAGGCACCGGATTCATCGGAAGTTATGATGACCGGCCCATCGTTGGTAATGGCAACGGTGTTCTCGAAGTGGGCAGCAGGCAGGTGGTCTTTGGTAGAAACAAGCCAACCGTCACGTCCAACCTTCACGCGCGGGGAACCCATGGTGATCATCGGCTCGATGGCGATGACCATACCGGCATGGAGCTTAACGCCCCTCCCCTTCTTGCCGTAGTTGGGAACATTGGGCTCTTCATGCATAACGCGCCCGACACCATGGCCAACATAATCGCGCAGGACACCGTAGCCATGTGACTCGGCAAGGGACTGAACAGCATACCCTATATCTCCGATATGGTTACCAGGTACCGCCTGCTCTATAGCCGCCTTCAGGCAATCGAGCGTTACCTCGCACAAAGCCTTAGCTTCGGGCGAAGGGGTTCCGCAGAAGAAGGTCCAGGCGTTGTCGCCAACCCAACCATCGACCACGGCGCCGGTGTCTATGGACACGATATCGCCATCGCGAAGGATGATGTCGGGATTGGGAATGCCGTGGACCACGGCGTCGTTCAAAGAAGCACAGATGGAACCGGGAAATCCACCATATCCTTTAAACGCTGGCTTGCCACCGTGCATGCGGATAATCTGCTCGGCAAGCTGATCGAGCTCAAAGGTGGAAACGCCAGGACGAACCATGGCACCAACGCGCCGGAGCGCCATCTTAGACAGCGCTCCGGCAACCTTCATCTGCTCGATTTCATCCGCAGACTTTATCTTGATCATAGACCGAGGACTTCCTTGACGTCCGCGTAGACGACGTCGACGTCACGGTCGCCATCGATGGTCTTCAAGATGTTCTGGCCGCGATAGTACTCGACCAGGGGGCTCGTCTGCTTCTCGTAGACATCCATGCGGTTGGCGATGGTCTCAGCCTTATCGTCGTCGCGCTGGTACATCTCTCCGCCACAAGTGGGGCATACCTCATCAGCGGCGGTGCCGGTGTAACCGCAAGCGTGGCAGGTGCGGCGAGAGGACAGACGGTTGATGATGACGTCGCGGTCGACGTCGATCAGCAGGGCGCAATCAAGCTCGCGACCAAGCTCGGAGAGCTCGGAATCGAGCGTCACGGCCTGCAGGGTGTTGCGGGGGAAGCCGTCGAGGAGGAAGCCCTGCTGGGCGTCGTCCTCAGCAAGGCGCTCCTTAACCAGATCGATAACGAGCTGGTCGGGAACGAGCTCGCCGGCATCCATGTACTTCTTAGCTTGGATTCCCAGCTCCGTACCACCCTTGACGGCGGCGCGAAGCAAATCGCCAGTGGAGATGTGGGCTACGCCAAAGTCGCGCACAAGACGCTGGGCCTGCGTGCCCTTGCCGGCGCCCGGTGCACCCAAAAGAACGATGTTCATGGGAGTCTCCTCTCAGCTGTTATTTAAAGAACCCGTCGTAATCGTACATCTTAAGCTGGCTCTCAACCTTGGAAATAGTGTCGAGAACGACACCGACCATGATGAGAACAGAGGTGCCGCCAAAAGCCTGGATCAGCTGGTTGCCCGTGAAAGAAAACACGATCGACGGGACGATAGCGATGATTGCCAGGAAGATGGCGGAAGGAAGGGTGATCTTGTTGAGCGCGTTCTTGATGTAGTTCGCGGTCGCCTTACCGGGACGGACGCCCGGGATGAAGCCACCCTGCTTCTTGAGATTGTCTGCCGTATCATCCGGGTTGAACACCATGGAGGTGTAGAAGTATGCAAAGAAGACAATCAGCAACACGTTGAGGATCCAGTTGATCCAGCCGGTGGACATCGCGTTAGCGACGGTCTGAATCCAACCGATGTTGGGGAAGAAGACCGCGATCTGCGCCGGGAAGTACAGCAGCGCGCTGGCGAAGATGATGGGAATGACGCCGGCAGTGTTGACCTTGATGGGCAGATAGGTGGACTGGCCACCCATGATGCGACGACCCACAACGCGCTTGGCGTACTGGACCGGGATGCGGCGCTGGCCGCGCTCGATGAAGACGATCAGCGGGATGACGCACAGGATGATCACGAAGATGACCACCGTGGTGATTGCGCCCGCGGTGCCCTCAACAGAGGAGAAGATAGCCTGGGGAAGGCCGGCCATGATATTGGCGAAGATGATAAGGCTCATGCCGTTGCCAATACCACGCTGGGTAATGAGCTCGCCGATCCACATGATGAGCATCGCACCCGCAGTGAGCGTGCCGACGATCATGATATCGAAGATGATCTCGGGCGCGCCCGCGCCACTGAAGCTGATGCCGAAGCTCTTGAAGAGGAAGAGGTAGCCAATGGCGTTTACGATCGCCAGTCCAAGCGTAAGGTAGCGTGTGTACTGGGTGATCTTGGTCTGACCAACCTCGCCCTCGCGAGCAAGCGCATGCAGGGAAGGCACAACGCTCTGAAGCATCTGGAGGATGATCGAGCCTGTGATGTAGGGCATGATGCCCAGCGAGAATACCGACACGTAGGAAAGTGCGCCACCGGAGAAAAGGTTCAGCAGGGCCATCGCTCCAGAAGCTACGGAATCACCCGCAGACTGGAAAAGGCCCAGCATCCCCTGGAAGGGGATACCGGGCACAGGAACGTGTGCACCGATACGGTACACCACGAGCATAGCGATGGTGAAAAGAATCTTTCCGCGCAATTCCTTGATGCGGAACGTGTTCTTCAAACCATTTAGCACGGGAGCTCGACCTTTCCGCCCGCGGCCTCGATCTTGGCCTTAGCGGAGGCGGAGATCTTGTCAACCTTAACCGTGAGCTTCTTGGTAATCTCGCCGTTGCCGAGCACCTTAACGGGCTCGAACTCGCTCTTGACGAGGCGGGCAGCCTTCAGAGCAGCACCGTCGACGACGGCGTCGTTCTCAAAGCGGGCCTCGAGATCGGAGACGTTGATAGCGGTGTACTCGATGCGACGGGGGCTCACAAAGCCGGGGAGCTTGGGGAGACGCATCGCGAGCGGAGTCTGGCCGCCCTCGAAGCCAGCGCCCTTGGTGCCGCCGGAGCGGGAACCCTGGCCGTTCTGGCCGCGACCGGAATAAGTGCCCTTACCGGACGAGTTACCACGGCCGACGCGCTTGCGACGCTTGTTGGAACCCGGTGCCGGAGTAAGATCATGAAGCTGCATTGTTACTCCTCTACAATCTCGACAAGGTGCTTGACCTTGAAGATCATGCCGCGGACGCCGTCATTGTCGGCAATCTCGCGCGTGGCGTTCATCTTCTTGAGGCCGAGGGCGCGAACGGTCCTGACCTGATCCTGCTTGCAACCGTTGGTGCTGCGGACCTGCTTAATCTTAATGGTGTTAGCCATGCTTAGTTCTCCTTACCGACGAACATCTCGGCGACGGTCAGGCCACGGCGCTCAGCGATATCCTGGGGGCTGGAGAGCTCCTTGAGGCCCTCAGCAGCGGCCTTGATGATGTTGAGGCCGTTGTCGGAACCGAGCGACTTGGAAAGAACGTTCTTGATGCCAGCGAGCTCGAAGAGGGGACGCACAGCGCCGCCGGCGATAACGCCGGTACCCTCGACAGCGGGCTTGATCAGGATGCTAGCGGCACCGAACTTGCCGAGAACGTCATGAGGAATGGTGCCTTCCTCGGTGACGGGCACGTGGAACATGTGCTTCTTGGCGTCCAGGGTAGCCTTGGAGATGGCCAGGGGCACCTCAGCGGACTTGCCCATACCCAGACCAACGTTGCCCTTGCCGTCGCCGACGACCACGAGGGCCACCAGGGACATGCGACGACCGCCCTTGACGGTCTTAGCAACACGGTTGATGAAAACGACGCGCTCCTCGAACTCGGAGGCCTCGCGCTGCTGCTTGATATTACGAGCCATTGCTTAATACCTCCTAGAAGACCAGGCCGGCGGCACGAGCACCGTCAGCCAGGGCCTTGACGCGACCGTGATAGATGCGGCCACCGCGGTCGAAGGTGACCTGGGTGATGCCAGCCTCGATGGCGCGCTTGCCAACGAGCTCGCCGACCTTCTCGGCAGCATCCTTGTTACCAGTCTTGGTGCCCTTGAACTCGGCCTCAAGAGTGGAAGCGGAAACCAGGGTCTTGCCCTCGTTATCGTTAACGATCATGGCGTAGATGTTCGCATTGGTGCGAACGACGCGCAGACGCGGACGCTCGGGGGTGCCGAAGATCTTGCCGCGAACGCGACGCTGACGGCGCTTGAGGCCTGCCTGCTTCGCCTTGTTCTTGTTCATGCTGAAACTCCTTAAGAAGTCATGCCAACACCTAACGGGGTGCTGGTCTTATGTGCGAGGTAAACGCGTTACTACTTAGCGGCCTTGCCGAGCTTGCGGCGGATGTGCTCGCCAACGTAGTGGATACCCTTGCCCTTGTAAGGCTCGGGCGGACGCTTCGCACGGATCTCAGCGGCGATCTGGCCGACCTGCTGCTTGTTGATGCCCTTGACGTTGATGTGGGTGTTGTCGGGAACCTCGAAGGTGATGCCCTCGGGAGCCTCGACGACGACCGGGTGAGAGTAACCAAGGGAGAAATCAAGGGAGGTACCCTTGAGCTGAACACGGTAGCCAACGCCAGCGAGCTCGAGGGACTTGGTGAAGCCCTCGGAAACGCCGGTGACCATGTTCTGGATGAGGGCGCGGGTCAGGCCGTGCTGGGCGCGGGACTCGCGCTCGTCGTTGGCACGGTCAACGATGACCTCGTTCTCCTCAACGGTCACGGTGATGTTCTCATGGAAATCCTGCTGAAGGGTGCCCTTGGGGCCCTTGACGACGCAGGTGTTGCCATTGACTGTCACTTCGACTCCAGCGGGAATCTGGACAGGCTTCCTACCGATACGAGACACGGTGGTCTCCTTTCCTTCTACACGCCGAAGCGATTTACCAAACGAATGCGATGACCTCGCCGCCGATGCCGAGCTTACGGGCATCGCGGTCGGTCATAACACCCTGGCTGGTGGAAATGATTGCAGTGCCGAGGCCGCCGCGAACGCGGGGAAGGTCCTTGGCGCCGGCGTACTTGCGCAGACCGGGCTTGGAAATGCGCTTGATGCCGTTGATAACCTTGGCCTTCTTGCGGCCGTACTTGAGCGTGATGTGCAGGGTCTTGGCCGGAGCGGTGTCCTCGACGTAATAGCTCTCGACGTAACCCTCCTCGCAGATAACGCGAGCGATCTCGACGAGCTTCTTGCTGCTCGGCATCGAGACCTCAGCCTTGTTCGCAGAGTTCGCATTGCGAATGCGAGTAAGCATGTCTGCGATCGAGTCTGTGACGTTCATGCAGATTCTCCTTCGTTCTTGATGAACACGTGCTGCGGTCCTTCTTCGCCCTTAGCGAACAAGCCAGGACAGCACGTTCTTCCGTGCGAACGGACGAGTCGTTCGTCCGCGCGCGCTGGCAGTGACTTACCAGCTGGCCTTCTTGATGCCGGGAAGCTCGCCCTTCAGTGCCAGCTCGCGGAAGCAGACACGGCAGATGCCGAACTTGCGGTAGACCGAATGCGGACGGCCGCAACGCTGGCAACGGCTGTACTTGCGCGTCGAGAACTTCGGCTCGCGATTGCACTTGACGATCATCGATGTCTTAGCCACTTATTTCCTCCTCACATTGAGTATTGTTCATTCCGGACGGTCGGCACGTGCTCTTCGCGCACCGCCCGCGACCCGGAAAATTAGAACCTATTTCTTGAACGGGAAGCCGAAGGCGTCCAGAAGGGCCTTGGCCTCTTCATCGGTCTTGGCGGTGGTGACGATGGTGATATCCATACCACGGGTGTGATCGACGGAGTCGAAGTCAACCTCGGGGAAGATAAGCTGCTCGGTAACGCCCATGGAGAAGTTGCCACGGCCGTCGAAGGACTTGGCGGAAATGCCGCGGAAGTCGCGGATACGGGGGATCGCGACGGAGGTCAGACGATCGAAGAACTCCCACATGCGGTCGCCGCGCAGGGTGACCTTGGCACCGATGGGCATACCGGCACGCAGGCGGAAGGATGCGATGGACTTGCGGGCGCGGGTCACCATGGGCTGCTGGCCGGTGATGACGCGCAGGTCGCGGACGGCGCCGTCGATAGCCTTGGAGTCCGTAGCGGCCTCGCCAACACCCATGTTGACGACGATCTTCTCGAACTTGGGGATCTCCATGACGTTCTTGTACTGGAACTTGTCCTGCATAAGCTGCTTGACCTCGTCGTTGTACTTGGTCTTCAGACGCGGGACATACTTCTCTTCAGCCATTTTCACTCCTTCATGGGGTTTTAAGCACGGGGCTTGGCCACTGCGGGTTGTCCTCGTGCCTCCTGACGTATACATCACGCCGCATCTGGCTGTTCGCGGCATGACGATTTGACGGCAGGAGCCGACAAAACATTCGTTACTATACGCCCTTTGCGTAAAGAACGCTACAAAAAGTTATTCTGTGCAGGCGATTCCATAACTTTGGCAGGCCCTTGCCCAACCGGGACGATCGGACGGAGACCCGCCGTGGTTCTCGACCTACTATTCTCATCCTCATACATAGCGCCCGGCACCGCTCTTCAACGACGATGCCGGGCGCTACTCCCCTATTGTTGATTAGAAGGCAGGAAGAACGTCCTGACCGTAGTTCTCTTCCAGATACGCCTTGAAGTCGTCGGACTGCAGGACCTTGACCAGCGCCTGGATGTTCTCGTCCTCCTCCTTCTCCGATGTGGTGCAGACGATGTTGGCGTACTGCTCGACCGCGGTGGAGCCGGTCTCCTCATGCACCAGGGCGTCCTTGACGTGGTAACCGGCCTCGATGGCGTAGTTGCCGTTGATGACGGCAAAGTCAACGGACTCGAGGGCGCGCGGCACCGCGGCCGCCTCGAGCTCCTGGAAGACGATGCCGTGCGGGTTCTCGGCGATGTCGTTGGGCGTGGCCTCCAGATTGGTGGGGTCCTTGAGGGTGATCAGGCCCTGGTCCTGGAGCAGCAGCAGCGCGCGGCCCTCGTTGGTGGGATCGTTGGGAACCGCGATGGTGGCGCCGTCCGCGATGGCGGCGAGATCAGAAGACTTGCCGGCGTAGACGGCCATGGGCTCGTAGTGGATGGAACCCACGGAGATAAGATCGGTGCCGTTTTCCTTGTTGTAGTTCTCAAGGTAGTTGATGTGCTGGAAGTAGTTGGCGTCGACCGAGCCGGACGTGGTGTCCTTGTTGGGCAGGATGTAATCCGTATACTCCTTAACCACCAGCTCGATGCCCTCCTCCTTAAGCTTGGATGCGGCAAAGGAATTGAGGATCTCCGCGTGGGGCGCGGGACTGGCCGCAACGGTGAGCTTCTTGGACGCCTCGACAGCGCCGGAGCCGTTGGCATCGCCTGCGCCGCAAGCGGTAAGGCCGCCCAGGGCGACGGCGCCAAGGCCGGCAAACCCAGCCTTGAGGACAAAGCGGCGAGAGACGGCGGCGTCGAAACGATCGCTATGGTTGCCAGTAAATGTAGTCATGGGATAACCCCTTTCAAAATCGATGTTGAAAATGGTGCGAAATGCGCCTTAGATGCGCGATTCAGCAGAAATCGTATAGAACAGGTAGAAGCCGCGTGCCCGCGCAACCCTTCAAAAGAAGCGCGATTTATGCCAAGCCATCAGGCATGCCCGCTTACGTGCAGCCCAATCTAGCGATGGTCCACCTTGCGTGCGATGAAATTGCACACGGTCTGGATAAGCTGGACGAGAATGATCAGCAACACCACCGTGACGATCATGACCTCGTTCTCGTAGCGGTAGTAACCGTAGCGGATAGCGATATCGCCAAGTCCACCCGCACCCACGGCGCCGGCGATGGCGGTGTAGCCCAGCACGGCGATCAAAGTGACCGCGACTCCGCGCACAATGGAGGGCAGCGCCTCGGGAAGGAGGGCGGAGAAGACGATGCGCGGCACGGACGCCCCGCATGCCTCGGCGGCCTCTACGACGTCATGCGAAACCTCGGCCAAAGACTGCTCGATCATGCGGGCAACAAAGGGAGCTGTGGCGACCACCAAGGGCGGAATAACGCCGCGAACGCCGGTGGAGACGCCCACAATCGCCGCAGTCCACGGCATAAGCGCGATAAGCAGAATGATAAACGGCAGCGAGCGGCCAATATTGACCACCCAGCCCAAGACCGCGTTAAGAACGGGCATGGGTCGCAGGCCGCTCGCAGCGGTTAGATGCAGCACCACGCCCAATGCGGTACCAAAAACATAGGCGATAGCGGTCGAGACAAAGACCATCACCAGGGTGTCGAGGGTACCTTGGGCGAGCAATCCGGAGAAGTTGGCCAGAAATTCGTTAAGCATCCCAGTCCACCTTTCCAAGCAAAACGCGCGTAGCCTCGGCAGCGGGCTCGGCAAAGACGCGAGCGACCTCGCCGGTCTCCACCACGCGGCCGGAGTCCAACACGGCTACGTTCTTGCAGATCTTTTGGACAACGTCCATAGAGTGGGTGATGACCACCAAGGTGACGCCGGTCTCTTGGTTGATGTCCCTCAGAAGCTTCAAGATGGTATTGGTACTCTTGGGATCCAGCGCAGAGGTGGCTTCATCGCAGAGAATGACTTCCGGCTCGCAGGCAAGGGCGCGGGCAATGGCGACGCGCTGCTGCTGGCCGCCGGAAAGCTGGCTGGGATAAGAATGTGCCTTCTCAGCAAGACCAACGCGATCGAGCAGCTCCAGGGCGTGGACACGGTTCGCCTCCGTCACCTTGCCGTTTGCCGCGAGATACGGGAAGCACACGTTATCGATTACCGTCTTCTGGGCAAGCAGGCCAAAGTTCTGGAAAATCATGGCGACGCGGCGGCGATACGCACGCAGCGCGCTTCCGGCAAGGTCGGTAACGTCCTGCCCGTCGACCACAATGCGACCGGACGTGGGGCGTTCCAGCAAGTTGATGGTGCGCACCAAGGTGGACTTGCCCGCGCCGCTCATGCCGATGATGCCGAAGATGTCGCCGTCGGCGATCTCGATGTTGATATCGTCCAGCGCATACACCACGCCGTCGCGCGCCGCGGGACGCAGGGCATCGGCGGCCTCGGCTGCAGCCTGGGACACTGCCGCCCCCGCAAGGACGGCATTGCCGCTCACGGATGCCGCGTAGCTGGTGTCGATGCCCGCAGACTTACCGCGAGCCCTGCGCGCGGCCTTTTTAGGAACGTCATAGGTTTTGGAAACATGTTGAATGCTGATCACGAGTGAAACTCCGCTCGATGATTGGTTGTATGAGAAGGCGGACCGTCTCCCGCCGGAGACGGCCTAATCGAGGCGCCCGGTCTCCCCACGCCGGCTATCGCGCGGCATGGCAAAGTGCCCGGGCGAGGGCATCTCCATGACCATCATCATCGTGATATGTTCAGCGTAAGTAATCATGCGGACGAGAATAGCACGGTAGCATTTGCAGACGCAACCCCCAGCGGCACTGTTACCGATTCGTGAACGTCGCGAGCGACGGTGTCCCGGGGTCCAAAGCGCCGGCGCTCCAGGGTCGCGGACAACGGCGTTCCGGGGCTGCGGACGTCGGCCGCCCTCCCCCAACCGAACCGCAAGCCAGCACCCGATGGTTATCGGCATCTCCCGGCAAAAGAAAACCCGGACCATAAGGCCCGGGCTGAATAATCGATTTCATGCGCCCGCCGCCATACGGGCAGACGAATGGAACCCTATCGAGACGTCCGCTTCTTAGTCTTCGTCGTCTGCTTTGAGATTGTCGATCAGGTGCTTCTGGCGCTCCGCGTACTCCTCCGGCGTCACCACGTCGTCGATGCGCAGGTTGATACCCGCAACCTCGAGGCCGGTCATCGCGGCCAGGCGCTCGGTCACGCGGGTCTTCACGTCGTCGAAGATATCCGGGGCGTAGGCGCCGTACTCGATGATGACGGAGATGTTCACCACAACGCGGTTATCGTCCGTAACCTCAACGGTTACGCCCTTGGTGAGGTTCTCCGCACCAAACTGCTCCTGCACAAAGTGCATCAGGTTGCCCTTCATGCCCAGCACATGCGGCACCTCGCGCGTCGCCAGCGCTACAATCTTCTCGATCACGCCGTTGGAATAGGTCAGCGAATCATCCGTATCGAGCTCGTCCTCTTCGACCTCCACCTCGGCATCGCTCTCAGCCTCAACGGTATCATCCTCATTGAGCTTGGCCGCAAAATCCTGGGCGGGCGCCTGCTCCGTGGAGACCTCGCTTGCCCCATCGACCATCTCGATAACTTCCTTCTCCGTCATGATGCCTATCCCCTTTCAAGCTTGATCAAGCCTCAAAATCTTGCCTTGCGAGCATGGTTTGCGCGCCGTAGACTCCAGTGCCGCCAACGTGCGTCGCCGCTAGCGCCCACCGCCAAACAGACGGTTGAAGAAGCGGTAGATGCCGCCGTCGCCGTCGCGTAACTGGCCCATCGCCGCACCGACGCCAACAAAGATCGCGATGACGATGGTATCCCACAGGCCCAGCCACAAGATCAACACAGCGAGCACCAAGCCAATGCATCCGTACAGCACGGTATGCGGGTGCGCGTCGGCATAGCGCCAGGCGCGACGGCCCACCCCGGTGAAAAATCCAATGGTCGCATCCTGAAAACTCTTGGACGAGACATGGTCCCCGGCTTCACGCTCGGCTGCGCGCTCATCCGCATGCGCCCGCTCGGGCTCCTGCTCAATCACGGCGCGAGGGCCGCGACCGGTACTCTTGCTATCGCTCACCGTTAAACCTCCCTGGTCACGGTAGTGGTCTTACTGGGAAGAAAGCGCACGCGCACCGATGCCGCGGGCGTTCCCAACATGGTTTCAAGCGCTGCCTCAACGCGCTGGCGCATGCGCCGGGCCACATCGTCCAAACCCGTCTCCGTCAAGGCGATGGCATCGATGGCCACGCGGACGCCAGAGGAGTCCCTCCCCGTAATGCGGCCGTGCACCTCCTCGACCAGCACATCCTCCTCGCGCGCGGCGGCGCGCGCCACGGACTCGATGGCGGTCAACGTCACCTGAACCTCCCCCGCGGCATCGATGCGCACGCAATCGGGCTCAGGGCGCTCAATAATCACGCGCAACAGCACCCACAGAGCCTGCAGCGCGCAGATAACCAGGCATACGGCCAGCACGATGCTAAAGGCGGGCTTATCAAGCAACGCCTCCACACGGCCGGTTGCGGGGCCAAACAGCGAAGCGGCGAAGGTGCCCAGCGCGACAACGCAGGAAAGCAGGTACACCACGGCACAGAGCTTTTTAAACCTACCCATACCGCCTCCCCTCATATGGACGAGTAAAACTATCGAATGCGCGTTGCGGACAAAGACCGGCACCGCGCGCAGATTAGTACCTTGTACCCCGCTATGCCGTGGACGATGCATCCGCATGGCGGCGCACGGCAGACGGGCACGCGCTGCGGTGAGCACGGGGCGCGGGTACAGAACGATTATAAAACGAGCCGGACCCGACGCGTTGGCGGGCCCGGCTCGCAGGCAGTCTTCTTAATGAAACCCTAAGGGTCTAAAAAGTTCCTACTCCTCCTCGAGAGCGGCGATGACCTCGTCGGTCATGTCCATGGTGGAGTACACGTCCTGGACGTCGTCGAGCTCCTCGAGACGGTCGATCAGGCGCTGGACCTTCTTAGCGTCGGTGCCGGAAACGGCGGTGGGGGTGGTGGGAACCATGGTGAGCTCGGCACCCTTGACCTCGATGCCCTGGGCCTCGATGGCCTTGGAAACGGACATCAGGTCGCCAGCGGCGGTCCAGACAACCCACTCCTCGCCGGCGTCCTCGTAATCGTCGCCGCCGGCCTCGGCGATAGCCATCATGAACTCTTCCTCATCGCCCGCGGCGCCGTTGGCCATCATGGTTTCCTTCTTGGCGTTGGGATCGAGGATCTCCTTGGAGACCACAACCTGGCCCTTGCGCTCAAACTGGAAGGCGACGGAACCGGTGGTGCCCAGGTTGCCGCCAGCGTGGGAGAACGCGGAGCGGACGTCGGCAGCGGTGCGGTTGCGATTGTCGGTCAGGCACTCGACGTACACGGCGACACCTGCGGGGCCATAGCCCTCGTACACGATGTTCTCGTACACGGCGGCATCGGCACCCGAGCCAAAAGCCTTGTCGATAGCGGCCTTGATCTTGTCCTTGGGCATGGACTGAGCCTTGGCCTTGGCGACGGCGGCGGCCAGGGAGGCGTTGTTGTCGGGGTTGGGGTCGTTACCAAGGCGGGCGGCAACGGTGATGTTACGGCTCAGCTTGGAGAACAGGGCGGAACGCTTGGCGTCCTGTGCGCCCTTACGATGCTTGGTTGTTGCCCATTTAGAGTGTCCGGACATGCGAGACTCCTATCGAATATGCGCTCGGTCGCTCGGTCGCGGCGGATCGGTGACCCTGTAGAAACAGACGCTGGAAATGATATACCGAATGCGCGAGCTGCGAAAGCATGAATTTTATAGTCACCGCGCGGTAACACGCAATACTCACGGGGCGACGTCGCCGCCAATACGCCGCAAGAGACGTCGAAAGCCCCTTGTGACGACCCTCCCTTTCCACGCCTACCTCGCTCGCCACAGACGCCGCGGCCAGGCAAGCGCCACGGACAAGGCGAAGGGCAGAGACAGGATGGCTGGATAGAGATAGCGCATGTAGGTGGAGCCATTGCACGGGCCAACGAGGCAGACCGCCAGCACGCCAAACAACGGCACCATCATCGCCAGCGAACGCCACTGTCCGCTTCTCAGCAGGTAGACGCCCACGGCGATAAGCAACCACGTATACGATGCCGAGCTCATGGTAAGCGACGCCAACGGCACGCGCTGTATTGCCACGCGGTACAGGTTCACTGCATGCCCGCAGGCTTCTACCAGCGAGTTTTCAACCGGGTGAAAATCAAAGTAGGCGCGGTTCTCTTCCCTGGCCATAATCTTGGCGCCCTCGATTGTGCTGTAGAACCATACATCGCGCTCGCTGGGATAAAAGTAGCCGTAATAGTTGTTCACCACCGCAGAGATGTAGCTCTCTGGATCGCGTAGGAACATCTTGGCCCACACCGCAAAATACGCCCCCAGGTCCTGCGTGGTCGCATCCTCGTTGAAGCCGTTCTTGACCGCATCCGATTTGTCGGGGTCGTAGCGCGAGGCCAGGGTGTCGTACCCCAGCACGCGGTCGATTGCCCGGCGCTCCTCCTCGCTCACCAACCCATCGTCGACGCCGCCCTCGATGCCGGCGTTGGCGCCATCGTGCTTCTGCACAAACCGCGCGGTCTGCTGAAATGGGATGGAGAGCATCTCGCGGCGGCTACCCGGGGTGATGTCGAGCGCCGGCATGACCACGCGCGCAAAAGCCATGTTGAGGACAAGGACAAGCGCCGCCACTCCAACAATGGCGATCCAACGGCGGCGCGGCGCCCGCGCGCCCCGCGCGTCCCGTGCTGCGAATATGGCGGCCAGCCCACACGCGGCCAGCGGAAACACCAAGCCTCCGTTGCGCAAAAACGCACACCCGATCGAAGAGATAGCCAGTAGCGCCCAGTCGCGGGGGCGCATGGTCACGCCATGACCTGTTCCCGCAGCCAGCAGCGACGCCGTCTGCACCACCAGCACCGCCAAAGCGTCCGCAAAGAGGACGTCTTTGGTGATGAGCACCGCATAATTTGAGAACAGGGGCATGAGCGCAAAAAACAGCAGCGACGCCGCGCGGGGCGCAAGCCCGCAGCCAAACCGACGCAGCGAGCACACCAGGTAGGCGACCGTCGCCGCCGTGATGAAGAACTGCAAGGTGGTGTAGATAAGCAGGCCCGCGTTCTCGTCCCCAAAAACCTGCATGCCTAGCTGCACGCAGCCGCCAACCAGCGCCGTGTGCGCCACCGGGTGGTGGCCGTTGAGCAGCACGTTGGGATTGATGAGGTTAAGGTAGTCGCTGGTGCCGTTAGGCAGATTGAACCACTGGCGAATCTGGGCGCCGGTATCCCCCATAAAAATGCCCGGCATCGCCGCGATAAAGGAGGGCGACCACGCCAGCGCGATGAGCGCCAACGGAACGAGGAACGGCCGGCGATCCAGTGCGGCGTGCGCCGCGCGCCAGGCAACGCCAAAGCGCGACTCGCTAAACGCCGGGCGCTGAGTGCCCAACCAATCCAAGCAGTCGTAGAACAAGTAGAGGCCCGTATGCCCCAGCACTGCGCAGCCGGCTCCCATGATGACGGCCTTGATTGCCTGCGAGATGCCGCCCGCCACCAGCGCGGAGCTATCCGTGAGGTCATAGCTCATACCAAAGACCGTGCACAGGGCAAACGCCGCCGCCGGAAGCACAACCGATGGCCTAAGCGAATCGCCCTTTCCAAACAGTACGTAGCGTATAGGGAGCACCAACAGCAGGGCCAGCGCCAACAGCACGATCGCGTCGCTGTGCCCAGCAAAGGAAAGAAGTACCTCGTAGCAGATGTAAAGCGCACCGGTGGCAGTGGGGTCGAGCTTGGTGATTGTCTTGTAGGACACGGGCGCAAGGTCGATGGAGAGCGCCGCCGTCGCGAGCAAGCCCAGCAAGAAGGCGATCGCGCTTTGCCACAGGGGATAGCGCCTGAACCACAGCAGGCGGATGGCGTCTTTGCGGGCCGTTCCCGCAGCGGGCGAAACAGAGGCAGGCGCAGGCGCGGACTCCCCCGCCAGGTTGCCGGGGCCCGCGGATTTCATGGGCGCCAAGGCGCTATCGTCGTCCACATTCGTTATACTCTCTTGCGCCATATGACCCCCTACCGTACGCGGTCGCCCCGCGGCGTCGCACGCAGGGGCCCGCGCAAAACCCAAGGGCACCGCCTGCGCGCTAAGACGCACCGCCAGAACTCGTCCAAAAACTCGACCAAGCGAGCCCGTTGCAAAAAACCAATGGCTCATTGTAACGAAAGCTCACAAACGGACTTGCGGCGGCATCTATACTGCCCATGCTCGACGCGCAAGCGACACATACATCGACTGGCGCGACGAGTGATACGCAACCACGACACAGGAGGCGATCGCTATGACCGTACAACCCACCAACCCCTGCCCCACGCGACGCGGCTTTCTCGCCGGCGCCGGCGCCCTGGGAGCCATGACGCTCGCAGGATGCACCAATAAGGGAGCCGTATCGGGATCTGCCGCGGGCTCCGGCGCGGGCACCGGGGCCAACGCGCGGACCGTGCGCATGGGCACCATGATGACCGAGGACTTCCTTCCCGGCTGGGTTGCCGCGAAGGAGCAGATGTTCCCCGCAAGCGTCAACGTGGAGGTCACCGAGTTCCAAAGCGCTCAGGAGCTTTCCGCCGCCGTGACCGCCGGTGAAATCGACATGGCCATGACCGACCCGCAGGTCTCCGCCTCGCTCACCGCGGGCGGCACGCCGGTGCGCATGCGCTGGATCGCCCTTGGCGCCACGCCCCAACAGGGCATCTTCGGCATCATGGTAGGTCCGGACTCCGCCATAAAGACCGCCGATCAGCTGCGCGGCGCCTCCATTGGCGTGGGCTCAAATACCGTGCCCGAGTACGTGATGGACAAGCTCCTGGAAATCCAGGGCATTGGCGAGGGCGACTTCACCAAAGAGGAAATCAAGAAGATGCCCGTCCGCTTTGAGATGATGACTTCCGGCAAGGTGGACGCCGCGGCGCTGCCCAACAGCCTTTTGGAACTGGGCAAGATCAACGGGTGCACCGTTATCATGAACGACGCCCAGGACTCCGACGGCCAAAACCTCTCCCAGTCCGTTGTGGTGGTCCGCGAGGCGTTTGAGGACGAGGAGGGCGGCCGCGATGCCGTGGCCGATGTGGCCCGCGGCTGGGACCTTGCCGCCCAGGCCATCAATAGCGACCCGGAGAGCTACCGCGACCTGCTTATTGAGAAGACCAACCTGGCCGACCCCCTCAAGAAGACCTACCCCATCGCGGAGTATCCCGCGAGCGCCAAGCCCACCTGCGACATGATCCAGCCGCAGCTGGATTGGATGCTCGCGCGCGGCTACCTTAAAAACGCCCTGTTCTTTGACGAGCAGACCGGCGAATTTGGACCGGTAAAGTAGCCTGCCGCCAGGCACCCATCCCTTGAGACGGACATTTGGACGTTTTACCGATGGCTAACCCCAGTAATAAACGTCCATTTGCCCGCCTCGGGAAATACCCGCTGCCTTGCTGCGGTCATCAAGGCGACAAAAGGGGGGCTTTTCAGCAACCCCACGGCCTTAAGCAGAGGCCGCCCGCGCATAACCGCGCGACACGCGCTAGGCGCGCCGCCATGGAGTGAGCAGGCGTTCCACCAGGGCAAGCACCTCGTAGATTCCCACGCCCAGCACCGCCATGCCAATCATGCCGGCAAACATCCGCGGGTAGTCCACCATCGACCATGCATCCACAATGAAATAGCCCAGCCCAGTCGAACCAGCGATGGACTCGGCCAAAAAGAGAATCGCCACCGCGGTACCAGAGCCAACGCGAAGCGCCGTGAACAGCTCGGGCAGCACCGCCGGAACCACCACGTGAAGGCAGGTCACCACGCGGCCGGCACCCAGGCTCCGCGCCGCCAGGATCGACTCGCGCGGAACGCACGCCGCGGCGTCTCGCACGCTCACCAGCACCTGGAAGAACACCGTTACGGACATCAGGGCGATCTTGGATGCATCGCCCAGCCCCAACAGCACCAAGAACACCGGCAGCAAGACCACCTTGGGAATGGGGTACAGCACGTGCAGCGCCGGAGACACCGCCGCATCGAGGCGCGGGGATCTCCCCAGAGCCAAGCCCGCGGGCACCGCCAGCACCGACGCGATGCCAAGCGACGCGAGCACTCTATACAGGCTCACCGCAAACGCGGGGGCCAGATCGGGAACATATTCGCGAAACACCGCCACCGTTGCCCCCGGGGTTGGTAGCGCCGGACTAGAAATCACCACGGCAGCCAGGTGCCACAGCCCCAGCAGCACGGCAATCGAAACCAAATACGCCCCCGCGTGTGCGAGGGCGCTACAAAACGTCTTTTTCCTCATAGGCCTTTCCACTTGCTCGCTTGCCCCGCTGCCCACTAGTCCTCGTCCAAAAACGCATGCTGTGGACGAGAAGCCTTGTATGCATAGAACAACAAGGCGGCACCGATCACAATCAAGGGCAGGCTCAGCAGCTGGCCCATGGTGATGAAGCCGCCAAAGAGATAGCCAAGCTGCGCATCGGGCACGCGAACGAACTCGATAAGGAAGCGGACAACGCCATAGCCCAGCACAAACGTGCCTATAAAGGCGCCCTGCGGCGGCAGCTTCTTCTTGCGGCTCATGGAGTACAGGATCACAAAAAGGACGATGCCCTCTAGAAACGCCTCGTAAAGTTGGGAGGGATGACGGGGAATCTCGCCGGCCGACCCGCCAAAGACCACGCCCCAAGGCAGGTCCGTGGGCTTGCCCCACAGCTCTCCGTTCACAAAGTTGGCGCAGCGGCCCAGCGCCAGCGCCAGCGGCACGCCTATGATGGCGAGGTCGGCAATGGTCCAGGCAGACAACTTGAGCATGCGGCACACGATGTAGCCCCCTACCAAGCCCCCTACCAAGCCCCCGTGGAAGCTCATGCCGCCCTGGTTGGTCGCGAAGATCTCAAGCGGGTGGGTGAAGTAGTACCCGTCGCCGTAAAAGATGACGTAGAACAGCCTGCCGCCAATGATGAGGCCAAAGACCGCGCCCGTTACCAGCATCCAGACATCATCCACGGTGAGGCCCATGTTCCAGCGGCGCTGCACGCGATACATAACGAAACCGGCGAGAATGGAACCCACCACGTAGGCGATGCCGTACCAGTAGATGGTGATGGGGCCCGCTGAAAACGCGATGGGATCGAGCATGTGATAGAGGTTGTTGAGCAAAATGGCTCCCTTTCTCTTATAGGTCGCCCCGCGCGGGAACGGGCGCCGGCACGCTAGCGAGCAGATGCCCGCGGACCGTTTTTAATGAAGTGCAGGCAGTGGCGGCACTGCTCCTTAATGGTGGCCATGCGATCCACGGTTGGATCGGTAAGGTCCTCCAGCGTGACCGCGTCTTTGTGCCACGGGCGCTGGCAGCGCGTAAAGGCGCAGGTAGCAGGGCACGGCATATAGCGGTCCTTTTCATTGTGCGGGCACTCGTCCTGCATAAAGCCGGAAAAACCGTACAAGCCGGTACAGCCGCGCACTTCCCAGCAGCGCACCACGCCGTCCTCGCCGCGAGGATCCTCGACCACCACGTCGCGGTCGCCGGGCATGGGCGCGCCGCCCGGTGCCGGCATACAAGACGCGCCCCGCGCCGGCATGGGCGACTGGGGCGCGGGGATCTCGCTAGCCACGGGCGACTCCGGGCCTGGTAAGCGGGCTGCCTGCGGTGGCTCCCACCTGGCCCTGGTAATGGCTGCCCAAGCCGGGGGCACCGTAGGGCACATCGACCGGGGAGCTCATGCGCTCGAAGCTGATCTGGCCGATGCGCATGCCGGGACGAAGCAGGATGGGCAGGTTCGCCACGTTGGAAAGCTCCAGCGTGATCTGGCCGTTCCAGCCCGGATCGATGTAGCCGGCGGTGGAGTGGATCATCAGGCCCAGGCGACCCAAAGAGCTCTTGCCCTCAAGCTTGCCCAGCACGTCATCCGGAACGCAGATGCGCTCCAGCGTAGTGCCCAAAACAAACTGACCGGGGTGCAGCACAAAGGCGTCCCCGTCGGAAACAATGATCTGCTCGGTAAGATCGGGCTGGTGCAGCTCGGGGTCGATCGCCACGTGGTCGGAGTTGCGGAACACGCGGAAATCATTGCCAAGGCGCACGTCGATCGAAGCGGGCTGGATCAGCTCGGCGCAGAACGGGTCGAGGACGATGCGCCCCTTCTCGATCTCGATCTTGATGTCGTGGTCAGAGAGAACCATTGCGGACCTCCATCAACCCCGCGCGCGGCACGGGGCAAAACGCTTTGAAACGGCAATCGCCTAGAACGGCGCGTACTCGTCGTACATATCTGCAGCGGGACCGTTGTTGACGGCCTCAACGCGGGTCACGCCGGGGACGTGCTCCTTGAGGATGCGCTCCACGCCCATGGAGAGCGTCAGCTGGCTCATGGGGCAGCCGGCGCAGGCGCCCTGCAGCTCAAGGGAAACAACGCCGTCATCGTCCACGCCCACGTAGGCCATGTCGCCGCCGTCAGCCTGCAGGTTGGGGCGGATCTGCTCAAGAACTTCAAGCAAAAGCTGTTCATTTACTGCCATGGGGCAGTCCTTTCAACGAGCGCGCGTCGAATAAGGTGGCGCACGCGTCTCATATTGGCTTCCACGGGATGTACCCGCGCAAACGTACACTATACCATGTTGGCGCAAGGCGTATGTGCCCGGTGCGTTGACAGGTGCGGCGCAAGGGGCAAGAATGCGATGAGATGCCCCCGCCCCGCGGCGGTTGCGGCGATCGTGATGATGGGGACGAGGACTACCAACACGGCAGGTGGACACTATGGCGGACCAACGCAGCAGCCAGCAGAACAATCAGCGCGAAGACCATCACGGCGAGCGCGCAGGCCGTTCCGCCGCCATAGACCTGCAAAAATACATCGACCGCCATCGCCGGCGCCATGGCGAAAGACCCGCGCTGCAACGGATTTGGCGCAGCGTCGCCACCTTTTTCAAGCACACCTTCAATATTCGCGAGGGGCGCGCGCCCTACCATGTGATCCGCAAACGCTTTGTCAACGGGGCGCGACTCAACGGCAACCACCTGTGCATCCTCATCGTCGCCATGGTCATCGCGTGCATTGGCCTGGATACCAACTCGGACATCGCCATCGTGGGCGCCATGCTCATCTGCCCCCTCATGGGATCGGTGCTCGCCATCGCGTACGCCGCGGCGACGCTTGACCGCACCCTGGCGCGCGACGCCGCGGCGGGGCTCATCGTCCAGATGGTTTTCTGCCTCATCACCTCGACGCTCTACTTCAATCTCTCCCCCGTCGCCGGCATGACGCAAGCCATGGCGGACAACTCGAGCCCCACGGTATGGGACCTCATCTTGGCGCTGGTGGGCGGTTTTGCGGGAGGCCTGGGCAACTCGCGCGACCAGGAGCCCGCCACGCTCATCTCGGGCGTCGCCGTGGCTACCGCGCTGATGCCGCCGCTGTGCGCCGCGGGCTACGGCATCGCCGCCATGAACCTGGGGCTCTCGCTGAGCGCGCTGTACGAGTTCGGCATCAACGTGGTCTTTATCGCGCTTTCCGCCATGCTCGTCCTGTTGCTGCTGGGCACCCCGCTTAAACGCGACCTCAACGACGATGGGGTGGTAACCGCGCAGGAAGACGCCGATGCGCGCTCGCGCGCCCACACCGTACGGTGGCGCATCCTCATTGGCACCGCCATCTTCGCCATCCCCTGCATCATCCTCACGTCGAACATGGTGAGGGCGGCAGACGACCCCACGCCCGATTCCTACGGCGCCGCCGAAACCGCGCGCGAGCTCGCCGTGGTCTGCCCCGGGTTTAAGGAGTACACGGTTGGGTTGCAAGCCGCCCCCGCTTCTAACGGCTCTTCTATGGACGAAGAGCTGGTGGCGCGCGTTGTCACGGACGAGGAACTCGATAGCGAGGACCGAACCATGGCGGAAGAGCTCATCCGCCTGGACGTGAAGGACCTGGACCGCGTGGAGTTCCGGGTAGAATAGGAGCTGCTGCAGGCGCAAGCGCGGGTTGCGATCCGGTACCGGCGCGCGCAAAGAGCTACTGGATGCCAGGATCACCGTTAGACAAACCTATTCTTCTTTTTCGACAATTCTTCTTGGCGAAGCCCCTCCAAGGCCGGAGAAAAACTCGGCCACAGATACATCGAGGCCGTCGGCAATCTTGACAAGGTAGTCGATCGAGACGTTTTGCCTGCCAGCTTCAAACTAGTTGATATGCGATCGATTCACTTGAAGCATGCGGGCAAGTTCAGACTGGCTAATCTTGCGCTCAGAGCGCAAGCGGCCTGCGTTAGCCCCAATCACTTTACGAACGTATCCATGTGCTATCGAGCATCGCTCGCATAGTCGCCGACCACACGGACTCAGACGCCTCGCGCCGCACTATCAAGGCGACGCTGGACATCCGCAGCGACCTCACCACGTCCGAGCAAGAGCAGTACCAACTGGCCTATCGTTCAAATGATACGGACGAGGAAAAGCCGTTTGCCGCCCCACGCATCCTGCTGATTTCGCCCGATAGCGACCCTTGGAGCTGGTAGCGCCCCGCAAGACTCCGCCCACGTCGCCCGCCGCTTTGCCACGACCATCGCGGCAAAGCCGCGGCGAGGCCTTGGTGTGACCTTTTCTGAACCGGGCTCGCTCGCTGTTCAAGCAGGAGCGACAGAGAAAGCGGGGTTAAAATAAAGCAAGGCGAGGCACGCCCTGACTAACCAAATAGGAAACGGCCTCGCTTGCGTTTGGATCGAGCGAAAAAAGGGCAGCAACCTACATGAGCTCGTCCACCAGCCCAATTAGCTCCTCAAGCCCTGCCCACATTACCCGGACCCCGAAGACGACACAAAGAGGGGGGCAGTGATATTGCCCCCCCCCTCTTCCATTGATGACGCCGCATTTAGGATGAATGAGCATTAGGACGTAACTACAGCTCGATGACGCGCGCCTCGTTGCCATGGCCCTCGACAACGCGCACAAGATCCGCTGCCTGCATCCAGACAGTGGCGGTGTTGTCATTGGAGTGAACGCCGATGATGTCGTCTGCGAAATCGGCGTCTAGAGAGAACGCCGCCTTCCGCTCCTCGTCACTGAGAGGGCCCAGGGGCGTCACGGAACCCGACTCGAGCCCCATAATGAACCCAAGGTCGCCGGCGGACGCAAGCGAGAGCGGGCGCGTACCGCACCTCCGCCTGAACTCCTTAAGGTCGACGCGCCTGTCGCCCATGAGCGTTATGAGGTAGTAGGCGCGCTTCTCGTCGTCGCGCACAAAGAGGTTCTTGGCGTCGCAGTCGGGGTACGGCAGCTCGACCGCCTAGAGCTCCGTCATGCTGTAGACCGCTGCATGCTCGGTCGCCTCGTAAGAGACGCCGTGCGCGTCGAGGTAGTCGTAGGCCCGTCGCTTGTCAATCATCACGCTCCGCCCCTCTTGTGCATTACCGCTTCGCCATCATCATCGATTGGCTCCGCGCCAACAATAGCGACATGACTATCCAGATTAAAACGGACAAAATATCCCTATGCCGACATCACAGTCATGCATAAATGGCTCACAGCACCATGGCCCAACGTACAAACAGCGGAAGAAATATTGCGGTCGCAACGCTCGCCAGCGTACCTACCAGGTACACCTCCGCGAACGTTTTATCGTCCTTCAGCTTCTCGTATCGCGCGATGCTCTTCGCTGCCACCACAAACGCAATCGCATCGTACTGTCCCAACAGGGTAAGTACGCCCACAATCGCACGCTCAAGCATTCCTATTGCACGCCCAGAATTGGCAGCATCTTTCCTAAATCCATCAGGAAAAGCCGCATCCCTTCGCAGAGAACCCAGCAGTAATTTGACTAACACGCATGCAGGTACAATGCAGAGGGCAAGCGAGGTGGTCCACACAAGCGTTTCGGCCCAATATGGCGAAAGCTCCCTTGAGGCATTCTTTGCCAAAAACACGCCCGCCACTACGCAACAACCCACATGTAGGGCCTGGTCCAGCAGAAAAGCCTGCGCTTCCCCGTGAGTCATGCGCTTTATCCTCGGACGAATCATGAAGTCAATCACGCCATGCATTGCGGACAACACTATCCACGCACCCACAGCCAACACAAGAGGGCATCCCAAGAAAATAGCGATCGCTACTAATACAGGCGCTATGCCCAGTGCGTAGAAGACGCCGTGGCGCACCCTCTCGGCATAAGAGCGCTCTTTAGCGATCGCCATTTCATCGGATTGAAAGTAAAAATCCCCCACAACATGCCCCAAAAGCTGCAGGCATAGCGTTTCACCCAAGCTCACCACCAGCTTCCTTCCCCCTTAAGAAACGCGCTGCCATTACAGCGGCAACACGCTCTTGATTCACCATCCCCCCATCCAACAGCCTATCGAGCGACTGCCTGGTGCGGCCAGCGTACGTTTCCATCCTATATGACAATCCCGACAATTGCGACGGCAGTTCAACCATCCCTGCCGAATTCAGCTTCGCAGCATCCACCGGACAAGGAGGCTCCGCCTTCCAGTTGTGAAGAATCGCGTGCCCATCTATTCGCTCGAGAGCAGCCAGCAGCACTTCCAACGTCCCCTGCACTTCTTTGCTGGCAAGAGCGTCCGCTTGGGCCGCCAGCGGAAAGAGCAACTCCACATGGCGCGCGAGTTCAGCTTGGCGTGCCGTCCTTGCAGATGCCAGCAGCAAGGGATAGTTAGCAATCACAGTTTGCTCTGGCATTGCAGTGTAAGATGAAATTGTAAAACCGTACAAGCGGCTTCTCTTCGACGTAGCGATTGCATCGCGGGCATGATGATACGCAGTTCCATCTTGAACAGTAGACGGCGCCCCTTCGATCTTCATCTCCCAGCCACCCATTCCCACGCCGCCCCGCATCTCGACGGGAGCCATAAGAAGGGATAGCTGTCGGAAATAGAGGAACGCTGCCGCAGCGTCAGTAAACAAGCCCTGTACCTCATCACCCGCGCTAAAGACCACATCGCAAAGAAGATCACGACGAAACAGCCCGTTGAGATAGGTTATCGAAGCGGCGAGCAGGCGCTGTGCATCAACGCGTTTCTCGTCCGTCATTTTTCGAGAATCACGAACATCCGCCATAAGAGCCGCACATTGTTGCATAGCCATTCCAAACAACTCGCAGTTCAATACGTCCTCATAATAGCACGCTTTTTCTGCGCTATTTCTATTAGCACGTTTTTTCTTTGCTATTAAGATGGCTCTAGAATAAATGAGATGTCCAACAGTCTGAGAAATGGGCGATAGCGCGCGTCAAGAGGTTGCACTTTATGACGAAAGGACATCTTCATTCCACGGTTACAGCGGTACACGCCATCAACTGAATTAGAAATACGGGTTGAAGAGTAGATGGGATAGGAAGGGATGAGTTCTCTTGCCTATAATGTGATAGCAATTCACATCGCATGAAAGGCCCTTAATGATCAAAAGACTGCTAACGATGGCCGGCTGCATCGTCTTCGGCGTTATCCTTGTCCTTGGATTCCAGCATTTCCAGAACGCCGACGCGGCACATCCTAATGGGAAGACCGACATCGACCTCACTGTGCTCAAGGAATCTATGGAAAAGAACAGCGAGCTCTCAACCGCGAAGTATCTCTACACCAGCTCGGTTTCCGTCACTGACCAGAACACGACGGAAGTATTCGGCACCGAAGTAACGTTACCCTTCACCGATGCCACATACATTTTCGAGTTTGACGGAACGATCAAGGCCGGCTACAACATCAAGGACGTCAAACCCGACGTCGAAAACGGGAACACAATTGTCATCGAGCTGCCCCCTGCCGAGATCCTTTCACATGAAACCAGCGATGTAAAGTGCGTGTACGAGCAGCGAAACATCGCAAACCCTCTGAAGGCCGGCGAAGAGTCGAGTTGGATCGAAAGCCAGAAGGCCTCTATGGTCGACCGAGCAAAATCCCTGGGACTTTACGAAGAAGCACAGCGAAATGCGAAGATTACCTTCGAGAGCCTCTTCGCGGGGGCGATACCCGAGGGCGTCACTCTTGAAGTCAGATTCCAGCAGGAAGGTCAGTAAACATGAGTAAGAACCACGACGACGGGGGTTCCAGCGTAGCAATCGCCGTAGCCGTGATTGCCGCAATCATCATCCTCTACATAATGATCAACAGGATATTCTTCGCATAGCATCCTACAAATAGATCTTAAGGGCGCTTCCGCAGGAAACACCGCTTTATTCTTTGCAGCATCTCTAGACAGCAGGACAAGAAAAAGGAATCGGTATCTTTCCGCTTCGAAAAAACGAAACGAAAGAAATCCAAATCCTCGGAATGAAAATCAAAGGGGGCCTCTGCATGTTGGCTTCACTCCTCTTATAAGCCAAGCACCTCACGTTTCTTGGCAGCAAACTCTTCCTCGGTCAAGATTCCGCACTCAACAAGCTCTTTTAACTTCTTCAATTTATCCACTTGTTCATCGATTGACGGACCAGCCGATACGGGAACGGGGGCGCATGAGTTCTCCAAAGGCTGCTCTCCTTCTATATTCTCCGTATCCTGCAACCCCTCTTTTCCAATCGCATCAATGGCACTCAGGGCAGCGGCGGCAAACTTTCCGGTTCTGCCAGGGGCAACAGACGCCATCGCGGCGGCCACGGGAATAAGTGGCTTTGCAACGTCGGCAATGCCCTGAGCAACCGGCTTCGCGGAGTCGATAGCATGCGATACCGCCTTTTTCACATCAATGAAGCCCAGGTCCTCTGGGTCCCAGCCGTGCCTAATGCCAGTAATCTGCTCGTTCACGTTCTCAACCCATTTTTTAAGCCTCAATCGCAACGAAAGGGGAAACAGGAAAACATGCTGTGATTGGGTGCAATAGACGGTCAGTCGATAATCGTCATCACGACCTTCGGGTTTTGCAGGGCGAATCTGCGCGATGCCGTTCGATACCTTGATTGACTCTAGCGGAATGCGAACGTCTTCCTTCTTCTTGGAGAGCAGCTTTGAATCGGGCACAAAAATCAAAGCTTTGTTGGTTAGAATTAGGATTCCGCGCTCAATCCCACCTGATGCAATCGCCTTCAAAACGCCCATGGAGCCCGTGCAACGACCCACGCCTTCGTCTTTCATAACGAGGACTTCATCGATGGACAACTTCACGCTTCCCATTATTCCTCCAAGGCAATCCTTTTGTTTTTCATTTTACCTGCTAATTAGCTACATTTAATCTCTATCCTAAAATGCCCTTCGCTCCTGGTTGATTCCTGATTGATTATGCACCACAAGACTCGATCGTTTCGCCATTCGGCTCAACCACACTGCAGAGACGCTAGGAGAAAGGGCGGCGTGCAAACCGCCCTTTTCAGTCATATAATGACAACCTAGTCGGCGACTTCGTAATAATCGATTGAAATGCGTGTCTCTGCTGCGTCGATTTCTGAGACAGTCTCGAATTTCACTCTCTCGCCGGCAGCCCAAGAAGTCGTTCCAATATACGCATCCTCGGCACGAACACCATCGGCATCATACAAACCCAACGTCATACTGACATTTTCAAAATCAACGCCCGTGGTGTTTTCAACGATGGCGCTATAGGTGATAAGCCCATAGCCATCATTTTGCTTCTCGAATGACACCGATGCCACGAGCGCTGCGAGCGCGTCATCAATCTTGCTTTTCTTTGTTGCCGCAGCGCCGTTTGCAATCATCTCATCAAGGACTTCCTGATGTGCCTCATCAACTTCCATCCCGTATTTGTCAACAAACTCCTTCAGCAACATTGAACGCTTATCATAAATGGAATTCCATTCCTTATAGAACTCTGCGCTATTCACAGGATTGTTCTCAAGCACTTTATCTGCATCATCCAAAGTATTGATATACGCCAGTACACTCTCCTGCATCTCAGTGTCCTCGAACACACGCGTTCTTAACTTGTCCACATGGTCCCTCTCGGTGTCTATATAGCTTTGAAGGGACTTCATTGAAGTTGTGTCGACACCCTCTTTCTCGTACTCATCAACAAGATCAGCGCGTGCCATAACAGACTCCGCGATTATTTCCATCGCTTCATCATCAGCATAATCTGGACCCGAATCCTTTTGCTGCTGGCATCCAGTCAAACCCGTCAGCATCAAGCACCCTGCCAAAATGAGCATCACTCTTTTCTTGAACATTCCGTCATCCCCTTCTTGCTCTTGTGATAAAACGCGCTCCCATAACTGCACATTCCATTACCGTTGCTGCGCCCCGCCTTCGCCAGCACAGCCACCTACTCGGCCTTCATCTCCGCTGCCGAATCAATCCATTCGATTTCGACCTTACATTCGCCCTTGCCGCAAGCGACATCGAACATCCCTTGCAGATTCTCCTGCGCATTTACCTTCGCCTGCTCTAATAAGCCGCTCGTCTCTGCCTGCTGGTTGCTCTTTGCAATACAGTCTCGCTGGAAAGCATCAACGTCCTCAACATGAATGGGGTTCAGCACGTTGTTATGTTCCTCGAGCACACCAGAAACGTTCATGTCAGGAGTGTTTTGCATTGTCGGCTCTGGCAACGTCACAACAATCGTCGCTTCGCCCTTCTGATCCCACGTGGCCGCGCTCAAGTCAACGGACGCCTCGATAGTGCCAGAGTAGCGATACCAAAAACTGTTCTGCGTAAAAGGGATCTCGATAAAGTCGAACAGCTTGTTCTGATCGCCGGCCTTCTCGACAATGGTGTAATCCTGCGACGCCGTGACCAACTCGTTGCGGTTAACAATACGACTCATGATCATCGACATATTGATGGTTGAAGTTTGCGGCGCGTCCTTAGGGTTGTACCACTGGAACAGCAGCACGCCGCCGGAGCCCAGCAGCAAACCGCCAACCAGGGCGAACACAACGCTTTTGCGTATTGCGAACGTTTTCGCATGCATCAGCTTCTGAATGAACTTGTTTGGTTTAGCCATATGGCAATCTCCTTTTCCCGTTACTCGAAGTACTCCTTTATCAACTGGTCGAACGCACCTGGACCCGCCCATAGCTCAATGGCAAGATCCATTCCAGGCTCGTCGAGAATGCGGCGGATGCGCGCTCGATCAGATGTGCCTCGGTTGAGGGCGACTTTCTCGCACGTTGATGCTTTGTGAGTGCTCGCGGGAAATGTCGCATCAACACCAGGTTCCGCAGGCGCAAGGCGCTCAAGCATACGGCGAAGCTCCTCGACCGCCGACGCCCCAAGCCTGTCTTGCAGATAGCGCTCGATCGCCTCATGCGCACCGGCAGAGCCCGCACCCAGCGCGCAGCGCAAGGCCCGTGCCCGTTCAACCTTGAGCCTAAGCTCGTCCAATCCTTCTGCCGCGCGGCTTGCGACTACATCCAAATGAGCGCAAAGCTGGTCTACGCCCACCGAGGTATCCATGCGCTGGGCTATCTCTGGCAGGCTGTAGCCCGCCTCATGCTGCAGCTTGACAAGGTACAGCCATGCTATATCCTCCACGCTGTAGTTTCTCCTGCCCCATGAGCCGTCCAACGGCTGCAAAATGCCCGCGCCGCCCCGCTTGCGATCCGCATAGCACGAGCGCGTGATATCGCGACGGGGCATATCGATCAGCTCGACAACCTGAGATATCTGCCAGCCCGGCGGCTGGTCCGCGTGATCCATAGAGCCCCCTCCCGTAAAGACCATTCCATCAAGCCTGTTCAACGCTTGAACAGCAATACGCCAACAAGAATGCGGGGCCTGGAGCTCATTGCCCACAGGCCCGGCTTTCAAGCAATGCAAACTTCCAGCAAGCTTCTAAACTGATGCGGTTTTTGCTGTAATACGCCCCTGCACCTCAAGCAGATACGCTGCATCTGCAGGCGACAAGCTGCTTGAGTCCAGATTGGAGAATTCCTGCATGGTTTCGCCGTACTGCGCCATAACGTCTGCGTACTCCCCCGCCATAGCTGCAGGCGATCCAGAATCCTTATACGTTTTTACGAAGTCAGCGTACTTATTAAAGAACTGCTCATACTCGTCCATGCTCTTTTTAAAGTCCGCTGAGACCTGCTGTGAGGCCGAATCAGAATTCTCCTCGGCATCGCTTACGACATCCTCCGTATCAAGGTGAGCGTAGATAGCGCCCTTCATCTCTACGAACGACGCAGTTGCCTCATATCCGTCTTTATCATGAGCGCAGAACTCATCATCGTCCTCATAATCAATTTGGTCGTAGCCCTTCTCTTTGAGCTTTTCCACGTACGCTCCAAAGTCATCGATGGTCATGCCGAGCGCCTCGAACCAGAAGCCATCTTCATCATCGGTAGTCACCAGGCAAACCGGCGCGTCGATCTTTGGCATGCGCTTTGCAAGGTCGCTGTCCGACCACATCATGGCATCCTTGCCGCCCTTGCTTGCATCTTTGGTTTTGCCTGTTTTGAAATCGATATACTCAAGATACGCTTTACCGTCACCGCCCAAATACGCCACCTTCATAATGCTTGGCTCAAACCAATCGAAGTAGTTGATGTCTTTAAGCGAGCGACCAGTGTTGTTGATGGTGACCTCTGCCTCCAAGGACGTCTCTCCAGCCGGAACCAGCTGTTCCTTGTACGAACTCAACACGTACGTGGTAAAGTCATCGTCCTGGTAAAACTCATCGCCCATGAACTCCGCGAAAACCTGGGCTCGCTGTTCGTCCGTTACATCCGCCTTCTGGGAAAAATCGACGTCAACGGTGATGATGTCGAAGTCGGAGTTGTTGGTAAACGTAAACACCGGTCGGCGCTCGTCATACCAAAAACCCTCCTCAACGGTCAGCTCAATATCATCCGCCTTGATTGAGTCGCTTTTTCCAGCCTTTGAGTTCTTGATTTGCGTTGCCTGCACCGGGTCAGCGCTGCCGGTGGCAGCAACATTTCCGCATCCGGACAGGCTCAGGACGCCCGCAAGTGCTGCCATGGAAACGGCGGCGGCCATGCTCTTTTTCGTACACGTTCTCATACATACTCCCATGCGTAAGCGGCGAGACCGATGCAGCGCATTCGACCTCGCCTGGTATCACGTTGATTTGATTGTCGATATATCGTTGCGGCATTTCTTCATCTGGCAGATGAAGACTCGCGTCCCGCCTTGTGCTACTGCGCCAATGCCAAAGGTCGCGCTGCTTCGAAGGCAGCCGCCGTTGCAGCCACCGCTGCGAACAACGGCGCTTGCCGTGCTACTGCGCTATGGGAACAACCTCAACCGTCGCGTAATCTGGGACACTATAGACTTCGATGGAAAACGGCATCTGCTCGCCCAGGCCCGGGCTGTCCACAAAACCATTCCAGCCGTAGACGATCTGCCCCTGGTCATCGCGCAAAATCACGGACAGCCACACGCCTTGAGAATCGAGCCACTCATCGCCCTCGACGGTTTTCTCAATCTCGCCAGACACGGCGAGCTTGCCGGCTCCGCCCTTGCGTGCGGTCTGATCGAGCACCTTGTACTCCGTTGGATGCCCCGTGCCCACGCTTACCTGGTAATCTTGCGGCTTGCCAAGCGCAAACTCCACCGTTGCCGGCGCGGTACCATCGCCCGTCATGCATGCAAACGTAAGATCATAGCCCGGGTACACCACGCCCATTACCTGAGATTTAGAGAACACCACGGACCCGTCCGCTGCGCGCCCGGTAATGATGACCTCCGGATACTCGACAATAAGGTTTTCGCTGGTATTTTGTATGGTCAGGGCGTAGTCCACGTAACCATTTGAATCCACGTGCCAGCCGCTCTCTGATATCTTGAGCGATTGGTAGGCGCGCTCTATGTCAGACGCCGTCGCCCGCGCAGGCACCGTGTTCGAGCCGTTATCGTCGTCCAGCTGCACGCCGCCGTCGCTATCAGATACGCCCAACACGTCGCCCGGCACCTGCTGGCTTGTTGCCTGCTGGCCTGCCGCCTGCTGATCCTCGCCCTTTCTTCCCATAAGCACCTTGGCGCACACCGTGAGCGACATCAGCGCCGTTGCACACGCCAGCACCACCAGGGCAATTTGCGCCGGACGCGAACCGCGACGGCCATCAACCTGCTGCTTGGGCCCGCTTTGCCGCCGGCCCTCGTCCCGCTGCACCGCATTATCCTTGTCCGCCGCGGTATTATCCGCCGCGGTATCCGCCCCGTCGCCCTGCAGGGCACGAAAGATCGCCAGCGACAACTCGTCCACGCTTTGATACCGTGCGCTTGGCTCAAACCTTGAGGCCCGCTCAACAACCGCGCGCAGGGCGACGGGCACCCGGTCCTCGTCCAAAAGCGCCGCTTCAAACTCCTCGATGTTCTCATCATCGGGCTGGATACCCGTCAACATGTAGCCCAGCAACCGACCGGCCGCAAAGATGTCCGACCGCTCGTCCGCCTTATAAAAGTACTGCTCAGGCGCCGCGAAACCCCACGTTCCCTTGGGACGAGAAGCGCCTGCCGCGCCCGAGCCCGTCGCCGCTTTATCGGCCGCACCGGCACTTGCGGCATCGAGCGAGCCCAAAACTCGCGCGTTGCCAAAGTCGACCAGATGCGCGCCATCCGCCGCAAGGATTATGTTGGCAGGGGCTATGTCCAGATGCGCGACGTGCAGGGTATGCAGTGCCGAGAGCGCCTCGCACACGTCTTGTGCGACCTGCGCGGCAATGACCGCACCAAGTGCGCCCGCGCGCTCGACCGCGTTCGCAAGGGACTCGCCCGGCACGTAGTCGTACACCACCACAAACCAATCGGGCATCTCATAGGTGGCCGCGACCTGTGGCAGGCGCGGGCACGCGGATCCGGCAAGCGCCGCCCACACGGCCCGATTAGCGCTTTGCAGCGGCATCTTCTTGCGCACAAAAGGTCCCGCGTCCTCAATGGTCACCAGCTCCGTGACGCCGTTGGCGTTGCGAACAAGCACGCGCTGCACGCGGCATGCATCGTCGATGCCCATGGCATGCATTACCTGCTCGCTGTTCAACCCGGGAATCCTCCGCCTATAGCCCGTCATACCGCATCGCCCCCGCGGGACGATACCGGCACATTGTAGACGGCCAACGCCGGCGATGCTTCATCTGCCAACTGAATCGCTATGTAAAAAGGAACGGTAGCGGGCGCGCTCATCGCAGGTCCCCCGTGACCTTAAGGATTGCGCGCTCTTTTAGACGATACAGCCCATCATCGCATTCCTCGCGCGTGTAACCGCGTTCGATGCACCATATGATGATGGCGTCGCGACGCACCTTGGGCCACAGCTCCGCAACGTCGGCAAGGCGCAGCAACCGCTGCGTTTGGCGCAGGTCGCACCCCAGCGCAAACGCGAGCATAAGGGCGTTGTCGCGTTTGGGTTTGCTTTTGCCTTCAAATATGTTGTACAGAAACGTGGTGTTTATGGACGAGATTCTTGCGACCTGGCTTCTATTCATGCCCTTGGCGTCCAATAGAGCGAACAGGTAATCCGGTAGCTCGCGATCGATGGTCTCGCCCTGGGAAAGATAGTCTTCTGGAGACTTTGAATTGAGCAGACGGGCAAGCAGGTCCTCAGTCAGGCGCTCTTTTGGCATCTTGTTGGACATGGCTCCCCCGTTTTCCCCTGACATTGCTCGTCCCATTATATCTCCGGGTTCAGGCAGCGATTCTTTGATGCGTTTTTCAGGTTGCATGGCTTACCCTTTCACGTAGTCTCGGCGCGACATCTTGGTGCGACGCACGCCCTATCCGTAAAAGGGGTTGTTTTTTTCGCGAGGGACAGAGGTGAAGCATGGTGCGGTTCTACCCATTTAAAGCAGCGGTGATTATAGCCTCACCTCTTTAAAGCCGCCAAATCGATCCCCAAGTTCATGGCATATGAAGCTATGCGGTCAAACCCAACGCTTCCACGACCGCGCGCGATTTCTCCAACCAAGCGAGGACTGCATTCCATCATTTCCGCGACCTCAACCTACGTGTAGCCAAGCTCTTTGCGCCTGGCACGAATAACCTTTCCAAGGTCTGCCGCGCTCATAATGCGGTCGCCGCGGCGACGCGGATTGGCACGCTTGCTGTTTTTGGGCTTCGGTTGGACTTGGGGCCTCTGCTGAAAACAGCCTCCGTTTACACCCACCATCTACTTTTTGGGTCCAGTTGAACTTGGCGTCGCTGAAAACGAGCTCCAGTTGGACTTTGATCCAGCGGCCAGCGAGGAACCGTCGCAAAAGCGCAGGATAGAAACCACGCGTACCAGGCGCCCGCCAATGCCAAGTCCAACTGGAGGCCATTTTCAGCATCCCGTGTGAACTGGACCTCATTTTTAGCAGAGCACCAAGTCCAACTGGAGGGCGTTTTCAGCAGCCGCCCCTATGAGGTCAAAGGAGCATAGCGCTCGGCATTGTTCCCGAAGAGAAATCAACCGATCTTCTTGAACATGGAAGCAGTTACTGCGCCATTTCTGGCAGCTTGCACACGTCGACCCACTCAACACAGCCGGATGCGCGCTCTAGTTCCGCGGGCGTAAGGCGCACGGCGCTGTTGGAGCTTCCGCATGCGGGGTAGACGTATTCGAAACGACGGAGAGACTCGTCCAAATACACCGTCACGCCAATGCGCACGGCAAAGGGGCACACACCGCCGGGAGCGTGACCTACCAACTCTTCCACGCGATCTGTCAGGACCATCTTCGCCTTGATGTGGAACTTCGCCTTGAACTTGGAGCTGTCCACCTTCGCGTCGCCCGCCGCGACGATGAGGACCGCTGCATCGTCCACCAAAAACGAGAGCGTTTTGGCAATCTCTGCCTCGCTGGTCCCGGCCGCCTGGGCCGCCATCGCCACGGTGGCAGAAGACTGATCAAATACAATCACGCGATCTGCCAGGCCGTATTGTTCCAAATGCGCCTTTGCGGCCTCAAAAGACATTGCTCCCTCTTTTGCCATGGACGTTGCCTCTGCGTCTTTTGTGCACACCCTTTTGCGCAGACGTCAGAGACAATCCCCCTGCAAGGCGCAACGGCAGCGCCCGCCCTGATTGTTTTTGACCAGTATGCCGTGATGCGAGAGGGCGAGCCGAATCTGTAACGCGAATTTGACCTGCAACGGGCGTGACAGGGAGCTGACGCCGCGTCGATTCTCCGTGCTTGGCATCTCGAAACAAACCGTCCCCGCTGCCAATGGTCAATGAACCCCACGAGGCGGGGATCGACTTTTTATACAGGGTTTGTTCATGACAGGCGAACCCTTCGGTGCGGCCTATCGCGATAAGCAGAAGACACTTAAACTACTATATTTGCATCTTTGTACACACCTAAAATAGGTTGGTCCCGCCTTGGATCATCCTCAAGGTCATTTTGAATGCACCCGCCGGCTAATCGAAGGGGCTAGACGTTCAAAAAAGTCCCCGCCCAACGCCGCGCTTACCCGCCTCGTGGCATTAATTGACCACGCCGAAGCGGGGCTGTTTTTCTTCTTCATTTTTTCGTGGATAGAATAATAGAAAGCAGCAGGTCGCAGAAGAGTTATATACATATCGATCGCCACGGTGTACCGGTATGTCAACGAATGAACCGCAGTGACCGCATGACAGCACCGTCGCTGCACAGTCACAACAAAGCGCAAGCATTATCTCAAGGAGAGAGCCACCGTCTTTTGACGATGGCCTTCTCCAGTCCCCGCCTCACTTAGAGTCCACAGGGCCTCATGCCGCGCTACGCATACCGTCCACCCACGCTAGGCAAGAACGGTGCCAACGGGGAACGCCCGGCGGAATACAAAGCGAGAAACGGGCCCCGCCACCAGCAGGTTCCACGGCAGCGCCATGATGAAGTTGGTGGGGATGTTGGAAATCCACATAAAGGGAATCGCGGCAAACTCACCAGCTTGAGAAGCGACCTCAACGGCGCCGAACAGCGACATAATGATCACCATGGGCACAACCATGCAGCTGCTCACGGCCAGCGTCATGGCCAGCGGCGAGCTCTTGCCGGGCGTCACCAAAAAACGAAACGCAAAACCCTTGGCAAGCGGCGCGGCGACAAACCAGTCGGCGCACATGGCGAACACGTAGGCCACGGGGAATCCAAGCCACGCCTGCGCAACGGCGCCCATGGTAAGCGCCCCCTGATGCAGCGCCACGTTGTAGATGGACATCCAAAGCACCATGGCAAAGCACATGATAAAGGTGAAGATCAAGCTTTCTCGTTTGTTGGTGGGCATCCCCTTATCCTTTCGTTTAGCGCCGCGCATCCGCGGCAAATCGACTATCACGGCAACAAAAAAGGCGCCACCGATTCGCGCGGTGACGCCAACTGATACATTAAATATTGCAGCCGTGGGGAATACCCTATCAGATTTCGCGAACGCTTGTAAGCGAAGATGTTGTGGATATGGACGAGGAGCCTGACACCTGGCTGAGCCTGGCAGCAAGCCGAGCAGGAGCCGGACGGGCGCATGATCCAACATATGCTCATCCGCCCGCCCCGTCAGAAAGACGCTACCACACCCCAGCCTCCCTGCGCAGATAGTCCGCCAGATACGGCACGGCAAACCTAATGAGGCCCCAGCCAGCGGACTCGATCGCCCCGGCATCGATCAAGCGCTTTCGGTACTTTTGCGCATAGTCCTGCGTCACGTTCATGCGCTCGGCAATGGCAGAGATGCTGCTATCGCCTTCGTCACGGGCCATCGCGCTGAGGAACTGAACGTCCCGGACCGATAGCGCGGCCAATAGCGTGCCGCAAACATCATTCTCAAAATCCGCTCGCGCCGCCTCGACCGCCGCATCAATCATAGGGCCGTTTAACTGCCCCTGGTCTGTTGCGCGCACCACCACATTGTGACCCAAGAGCTGCATGAGGTACGGAGACCCCATGCTCGCCTTTACTATGCGCTTTCGCTCGCCGTCCAAAATGCAGACGCCCAATTCCTCAAACGCCCGCGCGTAATACGCGTCGACATCGCCCAGGGAAAGCGGCGGCAGGCTCACCTTACGCGCTCGGTTAAGAAACGTTAGGGCCTTGTCGTTCAGTGTGGCGGAAACGGCACCGGGAAGGCCGGCCATAACAAGCGCAACATTGAGACGCTCCCCCACCAGCTCTTGATAGAGAGAAACCAACTGACGTATTTCCTCTGAGTTCGCCTGCAGCTCATCGATCAAAATCAACATGCCATGGCCTTCTGCCGTGAGCTTTCTAGCCAGCTGGGTGAGCTTGAACTGAGAAGACTTGCCTTCTTGAACCTCTCGTGTGAACTCTAATCCAGCGGAGAACCCAAACGCGCCAATTGACGCGTTCGCAAGCCGAACGCTCTTGCTCCCCATGTGCCTGCGGCCGTCTTGCTGCACTTTCTCAACAATTCGGTCGAGCATCCCCGATGACGCGATGGTTGGGTGCGCCACCACATACCCCATGGCGGCCGCGCGGTCTGCAAGCTCCCATAGCAGCACCGTCTTGCCGTAACCCCTTTGGCCAAGCATTACCACAGCGCGATCACGGCTGCCCGGCTCCGCGGATAGCCCTTCAACGAAGCGCTCGACAAGGGCATCGCGCCCCACAAGATACGCAGGTCTGTTACCGAACGACGGGGCAAACATCGTGTCTCGAATCATCTTGTTCCCCTTTCCTTTTTTTCCTATTTTTTCCTATTTTTCCTAATTGTCAACGCGGGTAGGGCGGGAAGCGGCAAACGGCCATGCCGCAAGCAGCCATACCGGAGGCGGCCATGCCGTCACACCTGGTCCGCCGCAGCTGGACTGGTGCGCCGGATCCCGAATTCAGCAAACCTTAAGTGGGAAAACGCCGCCAACCAGATAGCATTGAAACCAACCGAGGGCATCGTCCAAAACTGCATTCAAGACCACGTCCAAAAACGGCGCCCAAATGCGCGCGATGGGAGACACCATGAGCCTGCTAGGCAACATCATCTGGATTCTATTCGGCGGCATCTTCACCGCCATCTACTGGTTCTTTGTGGGCTGCCTGTTCTGCCTCACCATCGTGGGCATTCCGCTGGGCCGCCAGGCGTTCAAGATGGCATCGCTCACGCTGGCGCCCTTTGGCAAGACCATCGAGTACGGCGGCGGGGCGCCGTCGCTGATCGCGAACATCATCTGGGTTGTCGTCGCGGGCATCCCCATGGCGTTCGCCTACCTAGTCGCCGGAGCGGTCAACTGCATCACCATCATCGGTATCCCCTTTGGCCTGCAGTCGTTCAAGATGGCAAAGCTGTCGCTGCTGCCGTTTGGCGCGCGTGTAAACTAGGCGGTCGCCACCAGAATCGCGCCGAAAGCCAAAACCGCGCCCCCACCGCCTTGCGCCCCCGTCATACTGTGGATGAGGCAGATTCGCATCGCGCGCCCGCGCATCCACGTTCCGGGAGGCTCCATGCTGAGCGATAACAAAGCAAAGCTCGTTAAGAAGTGCTATCTCGTTCCCAAGATCGCGCGATACTCCCTGCTATCGCTCTTCCCCACGGGCGCGGCGGCCATTTTGCTCGTAATGATCGACAACATCGCCCTGGGCTCGAACGGACTTGGCGACCTGCAGCTTATCGCCATATCCGCCATCATGATTGCGGAGGGGATCCTCACCATCGCTTGCGGGCTCTCGGCAAAGACCACGCTGCGCAGTGAACGTTGGAGAGCGATCGAACGCGAAACGCACGGCGGACCAGTGTGCCCGGATTCCGCAAGCGGGCTCAACGTCTTCGCGCTCATGGACCTTCTCGGCAGCTCGGCCGCCGCCATCGCACACAAACAAGGCATCGCGCTGTCAAAGCCGGGCCGCGCCGCAGCAGCCGTCTTTCTCACGCCCATCTTGCTACTCGTCCTCGCGTTTACCCCGCGCTTCATCGACTCGGCGACACGGGCATCCTCCGCGCAAAACAGCGCAGCCCAGACCCTTTCCGCATTCCAAGACGCCCTGGAGCCCGGCGTGTCCTATGTCATGGCCGACGATCCCCTTGAGCGCCGGCAGGACGGCGGATACCAGGTCAGCGGCAACGTCACCGACCAAAATGGAGGCATCATCGCCCGTATATCCATCGAAACGGATTCTCAGGGCGCGGTGGATGGCGTCGTCTACAGCGCACATGTCGACATCGAGAAGAGCGCGCAAGATAACCTGGCGTTTGCGGACGAGATTTTCGACCGCCTCCACGAGCTTATCGCCAACGTAGATGCGCCCCAAGTCGCCGCCGGCTTGCTCAACGAGCCCCAGCTGCCCGCAGAGTTTCGCGAGTCCTTCCTCGCAGGCGACTACTATACGCCCCTTGACTATGACCTGGACAACACCGAGGACCTGCGCGCATGGGCAACGTTCTCGACCGATTCGCGCGAGGAGTTCGACGAGTACAGCTCGCCAAGGATCAGCATCTTCCTGAAAGCACGCCACTAACGGCAGAAGCCTCCCGACGTCGGCCACATAAGAACCGACGTCGAGAGGCTTAATGGAAAACAGAGCAGGCAGACTCCCAAGCAAGCTCTTTGCCTTGCACCCTCGCTAATCCCTATCTGGCGCCAGCCCGTTGCCCTTGCTGCCCGAGGAAACGCGAACCATGAGCGCCGTGAGGACAATGCCCGCGGCGCTTCCCAGCACCTGAAGCATCATGTCGTCCACATCGACGATAAAGCTGGGGAAGCCGGTGGCAAGATCGATGACCAACTGCAGCGGCTCAATGAGAATCGCAAAACGCCGACCTCGTCCAAAACGCAAACTACTTCTTACGGCGCTTCAATCCGCGGCCCAGGCGTCGGGCGGTCGCCTCGACCTCCGCCTCGTGCGCGGCGACCTCTGCCGGCGTGGTGAAGTGGTGCGGACGGAACTTGCTATCGACCGCGTCCATCTCAAGCGGGTGGACGGGCTCCATCACAAAGCCTTTGCCCGCGCGCAGGTTCTCCTTGGCCACGGAGATCATGAGCTTGATACGGTTGAGCTGGTTGACCTCCGAGGCGCCGGGGTCGTAGTCCACCGCCACGATGTTGCTCTCCGGGTGCTGGCGGCGCAGCTCCTTGATGACCGCCTTGCCCACCACGTGGTTGGGCAGGCAGGCGAACGGCTGGGTGCAGATGATGTTGGGCGCGCCGTGGTCGATGAGGTCGAGCATCTCTGCCGTGAGCAGCCAGCCCTCGCCCATGTTGTTGCACAGCGACAGCACCTGCGTGGCCTTTTGCGCCATAACGGAGATGGGCTCGGGGCGCTCGAAGCGCTCGCTTTGCTCGAGCATCTCCTCAACCGGCTTGCGCATCCAATCGACCATGCCAATGGCGGCGTCCATGCCGGCGCGCGTTACCGCGGAGCTGCCAAGCTCGTTTTTCTGCACGGTGGCGTTGCTCATGGAGTAGAGGAAGAAGTCCAGAAGACCCGGGACCACAGCCTCGCAGCCCTCGGCCTCGATCACGTCGACAACGTGGTTGTTTGCCGTGGGATGGAACTTGACCAGGATCTCGCCCACTACGCCCACGCGCGGCTTGGCGCCCTCGCCCACCAGCGGCATGGTGTCGAACGCGCGGATCGCCTCACGCGACAGCTTGGTGAAGTTGCGGCGGTTGAAAGCAGGCGCCAGCTTGCGCGCGCGGTCCATGAACTGCTCGAACAGCTGGTTGGCAGCGCCCGGCGTGGCCTCATACGGACGGCAGCGGTAGAGCATCTGCATCATGACATCGCCAAACAGCACGCTGTAGACGGCGGCTTTAAGCATGGTGGGCGTCAACTTGAAACCGGGGTTGTCCTCGTCCAACTTGACCGCGGAAAGCGAGATGACCGGGATGTCCGCATGTCCGGAGTCGCGCAGGGCCTTGCGGATGAGGGCGATGTAGTTGGTGGCACGGCAGCCGCCGCCGGTCTGGGTGATGACCACGGCGGTCTTGGAGAGGTCGTAGCGGCCGCTCTCGATGGCCTCCATGATCTGGCCCGTGACCAGGATGGACGGGTAGCAGATGTCGTTGTTGACGTAGCGCAGGCCTGCCTCCACGGCGCCGCGGTCGGTGGAGGGCAGAAGCTCCAGGTTGTAGCCGGACGCGCGGAATACCTCTTTGATAAGGTCGAAGTGGATGGGCGCCATCTGCGGGCACAGGATGGTGTAGCCGGCGTCCTTCATCTCCTGGGTGAAGCTCACCTTGGGGAACGCCGCGGACTTGGACGCGCGCTGGGCCTCCAGGGCGTACTTATGCGTGGCGAACACCGGCTGATCCGCGGAGGGTTCAACCGGGCTGGCGGCGCCAACCTGGAACTCCTCGCCCGCGGCGGCAGCCTCCGCGGCACGCTCCGCCGCCTGGTCCTTGAGCGCGGCCATGAGCGAGCGGATGCGGATGCGCGCGGCGCCAAGGTTTGAGACCTCGTCGATCTTGAGCACGGTGTAGATCTTACCGGACGCCTCCAGGATCTCCTGCACCTGGTCGGTGGTGAGGGCGTCCAGGCCGCAGCCAAAGGAGTTCATCTGCACCAGGTCGAGGTCGTTGCGCATGGTGACAAAGCGCGCGGCGGCGTACAGGCGGCTATGGAACATCCACTGGTCGACCACGCGGATGGGGCGCTCGGGCTTCACCAGGTGCGCCACGGAGTCCTCGGTAAGGACCGCGAAGCCAAAGGAGGTGATCAGCTCGGGCAGGGCATGGTTGATTTCCGGGTCGTTATGGTAGGGGCGGCCGGCGAGCACGATGCCGTGTCCGCCGTTGTCCTCGATCCACTTCACGGCTTCCTCGCCCATGGTCTGGATCTGCTGGTGGAAGCGGGCATCCTCCTCATAGGCGGCGTTGACGGCGGCGTCGATCTCCGTGCGGGTGATCTTGGGGCCGCGCACGCGGCCGCGGCCCGCCTGGGCGTCTGCCACGCGCTCCACGGCGATCAGCTCGTAGAGGCGGCGCTTGAGCTCGATCTTGTCATGGTAGGGCACAAAGGGGTACATGAACTCGACGTGCTTCTCGGAGATCTCATCGATGTTCAGGCCCAGCGCCGTGGGGTAGCTCATAACGATGGGGCAGTTATAGCAGTTGCCCGCGGTGGGATCCTCCTTGCGCTCCCAACGCACGCAGGGCATCCAGATAAAGTCCGGGTCCTTGTCGATAAGGTTCATGATGTGGCCATGGCTGAGCTTAGCCGGATAGCACACGGACTCGCTGGGCATGGACTCGATGCCGGCCTCGTAGGTCTGCTTGGTCGAGTTGTCCGAAAGCACCACGGAGAAACCCAGCTTGGTGAAGAACGTATGCCAGAACGGGTAGTTCTCGTACATGTTGAGCGCGCGGGGAATGCCCACGGTGCCGCGCGGCGCGGCATCAGGGTCAAGCGACTCGCGGTCGAACAGCAGGGCGTTTTTCTGGGCGAAGACGTTGGGGGCCTCGGTCTTGTTGGAGCGATGGCCCGCGCCCTTTTCGCAGCGGTTGCCCGTGATGAAGCGACGGCCGCCGCCAAAGTCGTTGATGGTGAGCTGGCAGTTGTTGGAGCAGCGGCCGCAGCGCGCGTGGCGCTGGGTCACCGTGAGCGACGCGACCTGGTCCGCAGACAGGATGTTTGAGATGCCATCCGCCCCAGCGCGGTCGCGAGCCAGCAGGGCGGCTCCGTAGGCGCCCATGCAGCCGGCGATGTCCGGGCGCACCGCGTTGACACCGGTGAGCTGCTCAAACGCGCGCAACGTGGCGTCCGACATAAACGTGCCGCCCTGGACGATGACCTGTGTGCCGATCTCTTTGGGGTCGCGCAGCTTGATGACCTTGAACAGCGCGTTCTTGATAACGGAGTAGGACAGGCCCGCGGCGATGTCGCCCACGGTGGCGCCCTCTTTTTGAGCCTGCTTGACGCGGCTGTTCATAAAGACCGTGCAACGGCTGCCAAGGTCGACCGGCGCCTTGGCCTCGATGGCCGCCTGGGCGAACGCGCGCACGTCCATGTTCATGGAGACCGCGAAGCTCTCGATGAAGCTGCCGCAACCGCTGGAGCAGGCCTCATTGAGCATGATGTGCTCGATGACGCCGTCGCGCACGCGCAGGCACTTCATGTCCTGGCCGCCGATGTCCAGGATGAACTCCACGCCCGGCAGAAACGCGCGGCTGCCGCGCAGGTGTGCGACGGTCTCGATCTCGCCGGAGTCGGCCTTGAGGGCCTCGATGAGCAGCGCCTCGCCGTAGCCGGTGGTGGTGACGTGGCCAATGCGCGCGCCGGCGGGGATGTGCTGGTAGAAATCGGCCATGATCACCTTGGCGGTACCCAGGATGTCGCCGTTGTTGTTGCCGTACCAGGTATGCAGCAGCTGACCGTCCTCGCCCACCATCGCGGCCTTCATGGTGGTGGAGCCGGCGTCGATGCCGATGAAGACGCGCTCGCCGGCATAGCTGGCGGGATCGCCCTTGGGAACGACCTCCTTGTTGTGGCGCTCCTTGAACTCGGCGTACTCGTCCTCGCTCGCAAACAACGGGGAGAGGCGCTCGACCTCCGCGCCCTGGGTGTCGCCCAGCGCGTCGATAGCGGTGATGAGCTCGCCAAACGTGGACAGCTTGGTGGACTCGTGCGCCATGGCGGCGCCGGACGCCACAAAGAGGTGGGCGTTGTCGGGGACGATGCGGTGCTCCTCGTCCAAATCAAGTGTGATGTAGAAGCGGCGGCGCAGCTCGGAGAGGTACTGCAGCGGTCCGCCCAAGAAGGCGACGTAGCCGCGGATGGGACGGCCGCACGCCAGGCCGGAGATGGTCTGGGTCACCACGGCCTGGAAGATGGACGCGGCGACGTCCTCCGGACGGGCGCCCTCGTTGAGCAGGGGCTGCACGTCCGTCTTAGCGAACACGCCGCAGCGGCTGGCGATGGGGTAGATAGTGGTCGCGCCGGCGGCGAGCTTGTTGAGGCCCGCGGCGTCCGTGTGCAGCAGGGTGGCCATCTGGTCGATGAAGGCGCCGGTGCCGCCCGCGCAGGTGCCGTTCATGCGCTGCTCGATGCCCGAATCGAAGTAGATGATCTTGGCGTCCTCGCCGCCCAGTTCGATGGCGACGTCGGTCTGCGGGATGAGGGTCTCCACGGCGCGCTTGGAGGCGATGACCTCCTGGACAAACTCCAGGTCCAGCCACTGCGAGAGCAGAAGCCCGCCCGAACCGGTGATGGCGCAGGTCATGCGGGCATCGCCCAGCACGCCGGCAGCGCCCGCAAACAGGTCGCGAGCGCAGGCGCGCACGTCGGTGTGGTGACGCTGGTACTTGGCGTAGACGATCTGGTTGGCGTCGTTGAGCACGGCGAGCTTGACCGTGGTTGACCCCACGTCGATGCCCAGGTGCAGATCGCCTGTGGCGTTTTGCGGATTGTAGATGGCGCCCTCCGGAACGACCGGGGCCTGCGGGCACGCGGGCGCGGACTGAAGCGCACCCGCCATCGCGTCGGCCGCATCCCGCACGGCCTGGTCCATAGCTACGGACTCGACCACGGTATTCTCTACTTCTTGGTTACTCATAGCTCTCCCCCTAGATGGTGTCTTTGGCGTCCGCTTTCGATCGCGGCTCGACGCCTGATGATGAAAGCGACGATGCCTGCAGACCGACGTTTGACGCAGCGAGAACCTCCAGCACGCTGCGTAAGTCCCGCGCGGCGCTTTTTCCCAGCAGCTTCATGCCGTACTCCGGCACGTTGATGTCGATGGGTTTGCCGTACAGGTCGCCGGGACGGACGAATGCGATCACGGTCATGATGCGCGCCATGGTCTCCGGGGCCTCCTTGAGACCCGTTTGGAACCAGCGCTTGATAACGCCCAGCTCGGACGTGATAACGGAATCGAGGTAATAATCGAAGAACGTGCCCAGCGCATCCGGGAAGATGCCCGTCTCCATTCGATGCCTCACGCAAGCGCGCACCAGTTCGAGCAGCTTCTCGATAAACGCCGGGTCGCCGCCGGGGCCCAGTAGAGCGCCGATGAGCTCTCCATCTTTCTTGAGATAGGACAGCAGCTCCACCGAGCCCGACGCCGGCTCCAGCTCATGTATGTTGCGATACAGATCATCCAGCGTGGAGGCGGAGATGGCGAGCACATGGCGCCCCACCTCGTCCAAAATGGAAGCTTCTACCTGCTCGATGAAGTCTGGGATGTCTTTGTAATGGCTGTAAAACGTGCGGCGCGTGAGGCCCGCGCAATCCGTGAGACCGGCGACGGTGACGCTAGAAAGGTCGCCCGTCGCCCCGATCTCCCGCGCGAGCGCTTGGCGCAGCAGGCGCTGGGAGCGGAGACTGCGACGGTCGCATTTTTGTTCGGCCACGGCCTCTTTCGACACTGGCCCTCCTTGGCTTGAGGGGGCCGTGGTTGTAACGCGGCCCGATATTACTCTCTCCGAGCATTATTGCACACGGTGTGCATAATTGAACGAATGTGGAGGAGCACTTACAGAAACCTGACAACCATCAATCATTTGTCTACAGAAGGGCTGCAGACGGGAATTATTCGATTCGAACGTAGCCGGAGCCCTTGCCTGCGTCCGCATTGGAAGAAGCAACGCTCCCCTGTTCGCGGACCGTCTTGACCATGTGGCGCGGCACGGCATGAAACGCGCAGCTACCGATGACGTTGCCCGCGGCGAGCTTGGCGGCATCGCTTCCGTTGCTGGTGGCGTAAGCGTGCGTAAAGCGTTGGAGCATGGCGATGTCGTTGCCACCGTCGCCGTAGACGGCCACTTCGTCCGCGGAATAACCAAAATAGGAAGCCAGCCATGCAAGCGCCGCGCCCTTGTCGACGCCGACGTTGGTGATCTCGAACATGACGGGGCTAAAGGGGGCGTTTACCACCTTGTCAGCGTGGCCGGAAAGGAAATCCTTGAGCTCGCTATCGAGCGAGGGGTCGCTCACGCGGGCGTTGATTTTGCAGATGCTGTGGGAAAGCACGTCAGAGACGCTTTGGTTGTGGACGCAATCCGCCTGCATTTGGCGGCGGCGAATACGCATGGCGGCCATCTTCACCTTCTCGATAGCGCCCGTGGCGACAAATCCGGCGAGCTGGTCTTGCGGGCTACCGGTGACATACGTGCGATCCAGGCCCACGCACTCGAAGCAGACCTGCGGGAATGTGCGGAGCATTTCCTCGAGCACCCCTTTGTCCACATCGCTATGGTAGATGGTGTTGCCATCGCGATCCAAAATGATGGACCCGTTGGAACACACCGCCTCTATGTCAACGCCGTGAAAACCAAAGTCATTGGGGCTGCGCATGGTGCGGCCGGTGGCGACGGCGAAATGCGCGCCGCTTTTAGTAACCGTTCGCAGAGCGGACACGATGACGGGGTCGACCATATGGGTTGCGTTGAGCAGGGTTCCATCCAGGTCGCTCGCAAACAGCTTGATCATTCGTTCTCCCTCTTCCAAGGCCCCTTGTACGTGTCATACGTTGCGGCGGGCGTCTTACATCAGCGCCTGCTGCGCGCTCACGCATCTCGAAACGTTAGCAGATTGGCCCGTGGTTAGACAGGTCGTACGCATCCTTGACGAAAAGCGCGGCGGCGCGGGCATGGGCACGGCGTGCGCACGAGGGCGATGTGGAGCATAACGCGACGCAAGGGCACCGCGTTTGCCAAAATGCATAACGGCCACCGTGCATCCTGCGCGTCTGCCAAAGCCTTGCATAAGAATTGAACGCCGCAAAACCGTGCCGTTTTGAAATGGTCACTGAGGACCACGAGGCGGGTAAGAACCGGCTAACCCAGTGCCCGCTCCCCTTGCGAAACGCCTCTATCAACCGCGTTATGGACGCGCTAGGCCACTTTATTGATACAGATGTTTCCATATTTCGGCTTAAAAAGGCCCCTCTACGGCAAAGGAGGTGCGACAGCCCGCACCTCCTCTGCATTCTTCTTCTCTTTCCGCGGCCAAACGGCCCAAATCGCTTTATACACGGCTTGAAAATCCCCGCTTGAAGCGGTTCAACTGCCATCCCGATCGGGCACGGTTTCAATCTACCGGCCAATAGCTACCACCCGTAGGCTAAACATGCGAATCCGCGATCGCAAAGCCCCCTAGCCCAGGGCAACGTCCAGGACCATCATGAGAACAAAGCCCGCGATGACGCCCAGCGTGCCCACGTTGGAGTGCTCTCCCAGGTGCGCCTCCGGAATAAGCTCCTCGACAACCACGTAGATCATGGCTCCGGCGGCAAATGCCAGCATCCAGGGCATAAACGGCGTGATCCAGCCGGAGACCAGAACCACCGCGATGCCAAAGATGGGCTCTACGATGCCGGAAAGGCTGCCCATGGCAAACGCCTTGGTACGGCTCATACCCTCGCGCGCAAGGGGCAGCGAAACCGCGGCGCCCTCGGGAAAGTTCTGCAAGCCCATACCCAGCGCGAGCGCAAATGCCATGCCAAGGTAGGCGTCCGCAGCAGCACCGGAGGCCTGGGCCGCCATGGCAAACAGCAGGCCAACGCTCATGCCCTCGGGGATGTTATGGAGCGTGACGGCGGAGACCAGCAACGTGGTTCGCTTCCAGCTGGTCTGGATGCCCTCCGGCTGGTCCTCCTCGGGATGCAGGTGGGGCAAGAACGTATCGAGCGCGAGCAGAAAGGCCACGCCCAGCAAAAAGCCGCCGGCAGCGGGGATCCACCCTATCTGACCCAGCTCCTCCGCCTGCTCGATAGCAGGATTGAGCAGCGACCACACGGACGCCGCGATCATGACGCCCGCCGCAAAACCCAAGAAGATATGATGCATAAGCTTGCGGTCGCTTCTAAAGAAGAAGACCATGGCCGCACCCGCGGTAGTCATAAGCCAGGTAAACCCGCAGCCCAGCGCCGCCCACAGCAACGCCTGGCCAATATTCGCAGATAACATAACGCCTCCAAGCAAAAACGAGTAGAAACAGCAAGAACAGGTCTCCGGGCGCCCGCGGACCCCGTAGTAAGTAAGGTGCCCTTACGCCAGCACGCGAAGCAGCCTGGGGTAGACTTCATCGAGCGTATCGAACATGCGGCCCATCGCCGCGATGCCAAACAGCCCCGCCACCTCGGGAACCATGAACACATCGGACGAACAGGCAATGCGCCCGTCGTCTTCCACAACAAACGTAATCCAGCGATACGACCCGTTCAGCGCATTGACCAGCTCGAGCGCCTGCGCGCGAAGTCCCGGCGCCACGCGCCCCAGCTCCTCGACCTCCAGGTGCGCGCCGCGATCGTTCACGCGAAACAAGATCACGGTCGCAGGCAGGCTGGCGCCCGACCATCCAACGCGGATGGTGTCGATGAGGTTTTCATCATCCAGCGGCGTATCGCTTCGATGCTCAATACCCGCCTCACGCATGCTCTGCATGAGCTGGATAGAGTTTTGATACATAGCTGCCCCCTACTCGACCGCGCCATCCACCAGCGCGCCCACAACCGCATTCGCCCGGCCGCACCGTTAAAGACGGCGGGCGCGCCTGCCAAATGCGCTCGGAAGCGCCCTTGGCAGGCACGGTTCCCTATTCATTCAACGCCCTATCCTACACTAGTTTTCATTTTTGGACGAGAATAGTTTCCCTTAGCTAACCACAAACCCCGTTGCGCATATTCGCCAGCGCAACGGGGTCAACCTCAACTATTCAGCTGTTCTTCGCCAACGCGTTCGGCAGCAATCGGATCACGCGCGGCTTACAGGCGACTCAAGAAACGTTCCAGCCCGACGCGGCCGGCGTCGTCCCATTTATACACGCCCGCGTCCTCGAGCACCCGGCCAAAGACCAGGCCGACCTCATCACGCAAAACGTGCCCGGCGTCGCTTTGAGCAAGGGCAGGGTGCTTCTGCGCAACCTCCACTGCCCAAGCTGCATGGGACGCAGACAGCTCATCCGCTTCCAAGTCAGCGCGCAGCTCTTCCGGCCCGGCGCCGCGCGACTGAGCGGCAAGCAGGAGCTCTTGGGTGCGAGACAACTCGTCCACTAGGCGCGGGGGCAAAATCGCAAGGCCCATGACCTCGATGAGGCCAATGTTCTCCTTCTTGATATGATGCTTGTCCGCATGCGGGTGAAAGACGCCCAGCGGATGCCCAGCCGTTGTCACGTTGCACCTCAACGCCAGGTAGACCGTGTAGGCATCGCCCTCCTTGGCCACCACGGGCGTGACCGTGTTATGGCGAGTGCCGTCAGCGTCATGCGAGATGACACCGCACTCCACGTCATCATGGTCGCGCCACACGTCGAGCACGCGGGTCGCCGCGCCGAGCACGGAATCGCGCGAGGAGCTCGAGAGCTTGAGCACGCTCAGCGGCCACACCAGCGCCTCTGCGCGCACATTGCTAAAACCAGAGATCTCGAAAACGCGCTCAACCTTGGCGCGCATCATGGGAAACACATGGCGGCCGCCCTGGAAGTGGTCATGGGTGAGAATGGAGCCGCCCACAATAGGCAGGTCCGCGTTGGAACCCACAAAGTAGTGCGGCAAGGCGTCGACAAAGTCGAGCAGGCGCGACATGTTCTCGCGATCAACATGCATGGGCCGATGCTCCGCGCTCATGGCGATGCAGTGCTCTTCAAAGTACGCATACGGGCTATATTGCAGGCCCCAGCGCTCTCCCCCCAGCTCGATGGGAACAATTCGCAGGTTCTGGCGGGCCGGGTGCGCGCCCAGCGCGCTCGCGGCGGCGCGACCCGCATACCCTTCGTTGCTCATGCACAGCTGGCAGGCGGGATACGGCTCAACATCCGCGGGACAAGAAAGGGCTGCGGCGATATCGCGCGGATCCTTTTCCGGCTTGGAGAGGTTGATGGTGATCTCAAGGTCGCCCCACCTTGTGGGCGTGGTCCAGGCGATATTGCGCGCGATAGCGCTGCGGCGGACGTAACCCGCATCGCAGCACAGACGGTAGAACCAGTCGGTCGCGGTGGCGGAGCCGGCCTGCGAGCGGCGCGCAAACTCTGCGGCGACCTGCGAGGGACGCGGCATCAAGCGGCCCATAACCGCCATAGCCGCGCGGTCGCGGCCGCCGGATGAGTCCTCAAAGCGACCGGCGCCGATGGCGGCATCGGCCAAAACCGCCAGCGTCGCGTCCAGGTCAAAAGCGTCGGGATCAAACTCGTCCACGCCGATCTCCCACGCATGGTCGGGCGCGACCGCCTCGATGCCGCATGCATCAAGCAGCTCGTTGTACGCCCAGCGGCGATCGGCCTCCTCGATCAGCCCGCAGCGAATCGCATAAGAGATAAGAGCCTGTGCGGCGGCCTTGATTACATCCATGTCGCGCACGCGCCTTCCTCGGTAATGGAATACTTACGGCACGACCCCTCGCCCAGCCACGCGTCCATGCGGGCGATGAACTCGTCCACCAAATCAAGCGGGACAAAGCACTGGATCGAGCCGCCAAAGCCGCCGCCGTGAATACGGGCCGCCCCACGACCATCCAAGATGCGCTCGGCCAGGCCCAATGCCAACATGGCGTGCTGCTCGCGCACGTCGCCAACGGTTGCGGACACGTTTTGCAAGAACATGGCGGAGCTGACACCGGATGCGCGCGTGTGGACGAGGAAGGATTCGATGTCCCCGGCGACCAGGTCTTCCCAGCGTTTATCGACCAAGCCGTTCTCATACCAATAGTGGATAGCGCGCAGGACCGCACGATCACCGTACTTTTCGCGCAGCTGGGGAACGGCGGCGTCGAAGACGGCGGGGTCGACCTCGCATAGGCGCTTGCAGCCGAACTCTCCCGCAATCGTCTGCATCTCATCCGGAATCGCGGCATACTCAAACGTGAGGTCGGCGTGGTCGGACCCCACCTTGACCAGGCACAGCGCGTAACCCGCCTTATCGAAATCGAAATCGAGCTTAGCGGTCTTGGGCTCGCTGGGAACCTCGAAGTCCATGTAGGCGAGCCCGCCCAGGCAAACGGCGGCCTGGTCCATAAGGCCGCAGGGCTTGCCAAAGTAGCGGTTCTCTGCAAACTGGCTCATCTTGGCCAGCTCGACGGGGTCGATGGAGGGACCCTCCCACAGCGCCTCCATGGCGCGGCCGTACGCGGCCTCGACCGCAGCCGAGCTGGAAAGACCGCCGCCGGCGGGAACGGAGCAGATAGAGGCGAAATCAAAGCCCGCCGGCGTGCGCCCGGTCTGGGCCAACTCGAACGCCATGCCGCGGACCAGCGCGGCAGTGGTCTCGCGCTCGTCCTCGCGTACGGACAGGTCGCTCAGGTCGACCTCTACCAGCGGAAAGTTGGCGTCGATTATACGCACCACGTTGGTGCCGTTGGCAACGGCCACGCCGTCCACGGCGACATCGAGCGCGCCGGCAATAACGTGGCCCCCCCTCATGGTCGGTATGGTTGCCGGAGATTTCAGAGCGGCCGGGCGCGTGGACCGCCAAGACCTTTGCGTTGGACGAGACCTCGCCGAACGTCTTCTCAAACAGCTCGCGCGCCGCAGCAAGGGCGGCCTGGTTGTTGGTGGCTGGCATGGACTATCCTCTCTTTAAAAAGCTGTTGTCAACGCGCTCCGTCTCTATCGCAGCGCGCCTGTTGGTGAAAGGCTGTTTACGCAACGCCGGCGGGACCGGCGACATCTGAGGCGCCGGCGGCATCAGGGTCGACGCCGAAACGGTAGACGATGCGCTCGCGATACGGACGATCCGGCGCGCAGACAGGCTGCGGCCATTCCGCATGGTGCACGGCGTCCGGATAGTACTCGGGCTCAAAGGCAAATCCATCATGCGGGCCATATGACGCGGCGTCCTTGGCGCCCTCATCCCCCAGCCAATTGCCCGTATACAAGTGCGCCCCCGGCGCGGTAATGAAGATATCGAGCGTGCGGCCGGATGCATCGTCCACCGCGCGCAGGGCATGGCGGGGCGCGGCGCCACGCGCATAGCCGGCAACGCAGAAGCAGTGGTCGTAGCCACGGGCGCGATCAAGCTGCGCGTTGCCGCATTCAATGTCCGCACCGAGCTCCTTGAGGCTTCGAAAATCGAACGGCGTATCTGCGACCGACAAGGACTCGCCCGCAGACACGCTGTCTGCGCGAAGCGGCAAGAAGGTCTCCGCATCGATGGAGACGCGCTGTGAAAGGCAGACGCCGCTCGCGTGGCCGGCAAGGTTGAAATAGCTGTGATTGGTCATGTTCACATAAGTCTCGGCGTCGGTCTCGCAGACATGCTCCACTTCAAGGCGCACACCCCCGTCCGCGCCGTCTTTTTGGGCCTCCTTGTCCAAACGATAGGTGACCGCGAAGCGGCGATTGCCGGGCAGGCCCAGCTCGCCGTCCGCAAGCTCGCAGCTAAAGCGCACGGCGTTATCGTCCTCAAAAGGCTCCGCCGACCACAAGCGCTTGTGCAGGCCACAGGTAAGGTCGGTATGCAGGTTGTTCGCATGGTCCGGACCATCGTTTGCGGGCAGACGGTAGATGCGCCCGGCAAGCGGCACCTCTGCTCGGTCCGTGCGGTTTGCAACGGGACCAATGGTCGAACCGTAGCAGGCCGGGTTGTCGAGATAGCCCGCAAGGTCGCCAAAGCCCAGCAGCACATCCGCGGCGACACCCGTGCGGTCGGGAATGCAAACGGACAGAACGGTTGCGCCAAAATCCATGACGGAGACTGATACACCGTGCGTCGACAGCGTGTATTTGGTTACGCAGCGGCCGTCCGGCAAGCTTCCAAAGATATCAGCGGTGATCATAGGGCTCTCCCTGCATTATCCACATGCCTTTTCACGCATCTCGGCCTTCAGGCAAGATGTTAACGTACTCATATGTTAACGTACTCACAAGCATACGGCACCATGATTTTTAATCGGCAGCTTTATTGCCGTAAACGGTCCGCCCCGGCATACCTGCAGATCGCGCGAGCGTCCCGTGCGTAAAAACAAGACGCCCTCGCGAGCGCAACGCCCGGCGCGGGCGCCGCATGGAGCCTGTAGGCAAGAAAGGACAAGCAGATGCAGACCCATCCCACTGAGAACGGCTCGGCCACGCAGCGCCCCGCCACAGGACGCCCCGTATCCATGTGCGACGTCGCAGCAGCTGCCGGAGTATCGCAGCAAACCGTATCGCGCGTTGCCAACGGGGCTCCCAACGTAAGCGAAAAGACGCGCAAGCAAGTGCTGGACGCCATGCAGCGGCTGGGGTTTAGGCCAAATTACGCCGGCCGCTCGCTGCGCGGAGGCAGATATAACGCCGTAGGGCTATGCGTCTACGACGTCACGCAGATTGGCAACCTCACCATGCTCGACGGCATTCTCGCCGCCGCCCGCGAGCAGGAATGCGCAGTCACTATGATAGAGATGGAGGATTCCGACGCGTTCACCCTCTCTGAGGCGTCCCGTCGGCTAGCCGCGCTCCCCGTCGACGGCATGATCATAGGCATGAGCCGCATGGCGCCGGACTTCGAGCAGTTCTGCCCCCAACCGGGCATGAACACGGTCATTGTCACCATGTACGCCCATCCGCGCTGCACCACCATCGATTCGGACCATTACGGTTGCTCGACGCTGGTGATGAACCACTTGTTCGACCACGGCCACAAGGAGATCCGCTTTGTAAGCGGCCCCTCGTTCTCAATCGACAGCGCGTTTCGAGAGGCGGGCTGGCGCGATGCCCTGACGGCGCGCGGCCTGCAGCCTGCAGAGCCCATGGCGGGCGACTGGACGGCAAATAGCGGTTACCGCATTGGCCTCAAGCTTGCCGAAGACAAAGAGATGACCGCGGTCTACGCCGCCAACGACCAGATGGCCATGGGCGTCATCGCGGCCCTGCGCTCCCGCGGCCGCCGCGTGCCCCAGGACGTGAGCGTAGTTGGCATCGACGACTCGATGGATGCCATGGTGCCCAATATAGAACTCACAACCGTTCGTTTTGACCTGCGCAAACGTGGACGATTGGTCTACGAGCACGCCATTGCGGACACGCCCGCGACACCCGTTGCACTGCGTATCCCCGGCACCTTGGTCGAACGCTCAACCGTAGCGGCGGCCGTCCGCTAGGCAAGGCACGCCCGCAGCCAGGCCAGGTCCCCTCCAAGTGGCCAGCGCGGCCGGCATCTGCACGCCGTCAGTATCTGTTCGCCGCCGACGCTCCAAACGCTTAGGCTTTCTTAATGCATTCCAACAAGGAACCGGCGCGGTGAAGGTGCTAGCATCTGTGCCAGGCTGCAGACAACTATCAAGCGGCAAGTTCCAGCCGGCAGGTTTCATACAGGCCGGCAAGGGCATTCGCCCCACAGGAAAACACGGAGGACCCATGGCGAGCACGCGCGTGTCGATCATTGAAGACGATGCGGACATCAACAACATCGTAGCGACGCATCTCACGCGCGCCGGCTACACGTGCACGCAGGCGTTTTCCGGCACCGAAGCAAAGTTGTTGCTCGATTCCGGCAACTCCCCCATGGCCGACGTGGTGATCTGCGACCTCATGCTCCCTGGTCTTCCCGGCGAAGAGCTGGTGCGGCTCATGCGCGAGTGCGACCAAGACACGCCCATCATCGTCATCTCCGCCCGCACCGCCGCAAGCGACAAGATAGACCTTCTCAAGCTGGGCGCGGACGATTACCTAGCCAAACCTTTTGATTTGGACGAGCTGCTCGCGCGCATAGAGGTGCAGCTTCGCCACCACGGGCGCTCCTCGGCCATCGCCACCTCAAACGACGGCGTGCTGCGTTTTCGCGATTGGACCCTGGACCCTCAGGCACGCGTCTTTTGCGCCGCCGGCGAGCAGCTATCCCTCACCCGCATCGAGTTCAACATCATGGAGATCCTCATGCGCCACCCCAAGCGTGTGTTCACCAAGCAGGAGCTTTTTGAGCAAGCCTGGGGCGAGCCGTACGCCGCTGACGACAACACCGTGAACGTGCACGTCTCCAACATTCGATCCAAACTCAAGGCGTCCGGAACGGACGGCTACCTCAAAACGGTTTGGGGCATGGGCTTTAAACTGGTGGAATAGCACCGATATTTCCCACGTTTTTCTAACGGGTTTCCAAGATTGCGCCGCGGTTTCCAAGCGCCGACGGCTCTGTTTCCGCCTTGCATCCATACGTTAACGGCATAATCCCCCGCTTTTTTCACGCCAACTCGATGCCATTATGAGCAAGTCGCAATTGCGCGGCCGTGCACCCGCGCGGCGCGACCGGTCCTAATGGCTTCTACGATAAAACCGGAACTTGTGAGGGGGAAACAACATGTTTGATACAGGTTCCACCGGCTTTATGCTTATCTGTACCATGCTCGTGTTCCTTATGACGCCTGGCCTTGCTTTTTTCTACGGCGGACTGGCTCGGCGTAAGAACGTTACCAACACCATGCTCATGACCTTCATTGTCATTGGCGTCGTTGGCGTTCTCTGGGTTGTCGCCGGATGGTCGTTTGCCTACGGCGGCGACGGCTCCATCTCGTTCTTTGGCGGCTTTGACCAACTGCTTTGCCTGCCCATTGTCCAGCAGGTTCTGGACGAGGCGGCCAACCCACCCGCGGACGCGACCTATCCTTCTATCGTTAACATCGCGTTCCAGATGGCGTTTGCCATGATCACCTCGGCCATCATCACCGGTTCCGTTGCCGGCCGCATGAAGTTCAAGGCCGTCACCTTGTTCCTTTCATTCTGGGTTCTTGTTGTCTACGCCCCGCTGGCGCACATGGTCTGGGGCGGTGCCGGCTCGCTCATTGGCGAGCAGATTGGCGCGCTCGACTTTGCAGGCGGCGACGTTGTCCACATCTCCTCCGGCCTCACCGGTCTTGTTCTCTGCCTTGCCCTTGGCGGACGCCGCGGCTTTGGCGTTATGAGCTATCGCCCGCACAACGTTCCGTTTGTCGCCCTGGGCGCTGGCCTGCTGTGGTTTGGTTGGTTCGGCTTTAACAGCGGCTCCGAGTTCGCTGTCGACGGCGTCGCCGCACTCGCCCTGCTCAACACCGTCACCGCAAGCGCCGCCGGCCTGGCTTCCTGGTTGGTAGTCGAGCGCCTGGTCACCGGTAAGCCCACGCTTGTTGGCGCCAGCACCGGCCTGGTCGCCGGTCTGGTCGCAATCACTCCGGGCGCCGGCTTTGTCGAGCCCTGGGCCGCGCTGATTATTGGCGCCGCCGTTCCGCCCGTCTGTTTCTTCGCTATCTCCAACCTCAAGGCCCGCTTTGGTTATGACGACGCCCTCGACGCCTTTGGCTGCCACGGCATCGGCGGTATCGTAGGCGGCGTCCTCACCGGCCTGTTCTGCGTGCCCGAGCTATCCTGGACCGACTTTGGCGGCCTGTTCTACACCGGCGATCCCACACTGCTGATCGCCCAGGTTCTGGGCATTGTGGTCACCATCGCCATCGTCCTGATTCTCGACCTTGTCCTTGTTCTTGTGGTTAAGGCCCTGTGCGGCGGCAACCTGCGCGTTGACGAGGCCGATGAAGCCCTTGGCCTTGATATCTCCGAGCACGGCGAGAGCGCGTACCCCGCGTTCACCGGCCTGGACTAGCAGCTATGCCCCTGGCATAGGAATCATTACCAACACATAGATCAATTGGAGGAGGAGCAGCCATGAAACAACTGACCGCTATCATTCGCCAGGAGAAGCTCGAGGTTCTCAAAGAGGCCCTGTTCGACGCCGGCATCCGTGGAATGACCATCTCGCAGGTGCAGGGTTGCGGCAACCAGCACGGCTGGAAGGAATACGTCCGCGGTACCGAGGTCCTTCTCAACACCATCCCTAAGGTCAAGTTCGACATTGTGGTGGACGAGGACCAGGTAGACGGCTTGATCCAGGTCATCTGCAGCGCCACGCACACCGGTGGCGTGGGCGACGGCAAGATCTTTGTCACCCCGGTCGACGACGTCATCCGTATTCGCACCGGCGAGCACGGACGCGGCGCGCTCTAATAGGCACGCTCTAGTACCCAGCGCCTGATACCCGGCTTGCGACTCCCGGCATCGCGCGTCCCATCGCTTAGCGTCGAGCACATCGAGCACCCAACACGCGGCAAACCGCGATAACGGCACGGCCCGATTCGATACCCCCGCACTCCCTGGTATCGAATCGGGCCGCTTTTGTGACCATCCGGCATCCGACGGGCGCTAGCTGATGCGTCCGTGCTCCACGCTGTAGAAACGATCGGCAAATGCGCAGGTAGACGCTCGATGGCTTACCAATACCACCGTTTTGCCGGCGCGGCGGCGATCGATCGCGCGCATAACCGCCGCCTCGTTGAGTGCGTCCAGGTTGCTGGTGGGCTCGTCCAGCAGCACAAACGGAGCATCATGCAAGAAGATGCGCGCAAGGCCAATGCGCTGGCGCTCGCCGCCGGACAGAGAATCGCCCAGCTCCGCAACCGGGGTGTCGTATCCCTGCGGCAACCTTGCGATCAGCGATGAGAGCGCCGCCGCCTCGCAGGCGCTATCGAGCTCGGCATCCGTGGCGTCTTCTCGCGCTATACGCAGGTTGTCGCCGATGGTGCCCACAAACAGATGCGTATCCTGCGTCATGTACCCAATCGAGCTACGCAGGCTCGAGGTGTTGACGCCGCGCAGGTCGCGCCCGCTCATCTTCACCGCGCCGGACGTAGGATCCCAAAATCTCATAAGCAGCTTGAGCAGCGTCGACTTGCCCGAGCCGGACCGTCCGGTAACGCACACCATCTCACCGGGCTCAAACGAAATCGAGATGTCATCCAAGATGCAATCGTCTTTGGACGAGGGCATGCACGCGGGCGCGCCGTTTGAAGCCGCCCTGGCACCGCGCAACGTTCCGGCGCTCGTGTCGGCGGCGACACAGCCGTAGGAGAACGTCACGTGCTCGCACGCCGCGCCGTCAAAGGAAGCATCCGCGCCATCGAGCACGTCCACGGTCTGGGGCTCCTCGTCCAAAAGATCGAGCACACGCGCGCCAGAGGCGAGCGTCGCCTGCAGGGACGTGCCCAGACGGCACACCGCCAGCACCGGGCCAAAGGAGGACAGGTACGCAAAGGAGCAAATGAACGCGGACGAGAACGAGAGGTCGCCCGCGGCGTAGAGCCCCAACGACGTCGCGATCATGGCGAGGCTGGTGAGCAGCACCATCGCATCCGCCAGGCCCTCGACCGCAGCGGAGCGCACGTGCAGGGAACGGTCCGTGGAGCCCATGGCATCGGTCTGCGCGGCGAGGCCAGCGGAGCGCTTGGAGACGCCCGCGAACTGCACGGTCTCGGCAAGGCCGCGCAAACCATCGAGCACATACGCGCTGATGGATCCCGCCGCATCGCGTGATGCCCTGCCGGCGTTTCCGCACAGCTTGGACGAGGCGATGGGCATGATGGCGCCCAGCACCAGGTAACCCGCCAGGGCGATGGCAGCCAGCGGCAGCGAGTGCGCGCCGATGAACGCGAGCATGATGGCAGAGGACGCGATGGCGATCGTGATGGGCGAGATGGTGTGCGCGTAGAACACCTCGAGCAGCTCGATATCGGCGGTCACCAGCGATACCAAGTCGCCGCGGTCGCGCCCCTCGAGCTTGGCTGGGGCGAGGCGTCGCAGCGCAGCGAAAACGTGATCGCGGATGAGGGCGAGCAGGCGAAACGCGATGTAGTGGTTTGCCAGCTGCTCGCCGTAATGTAGCGGACCGCGCAACACGCCGCACGCCACCGTGAGAACGCATGCCGCCGCGACGGAGAGCCCCGCCCCTTGCCCCACGGCCGCCATAATGCCGTAGGCGCCAAAGGCCGCCACAAACGTCGCCGCCAACGATCCCGCCGTCCCCAGTGCGACGGCGAGCGCCAGGTGGGGAGCCAGCGGACGCACCAGGCCGATCATGCGCGCCATGATGGAGAACGCCGAGCGCCGGGGTCCGCAGGACGAAGGCGCCCCCGCAGCTGCGTGCGATGCCTGCACGGGAGCCGGTCCGGATTCAAGCGCCGCCGCGTCCACCACGGTGCCCGCGGGCATCGAGGCGCGCTCGTTCTCCTCGTCCAACGCATAGGCGGAAAGCTCATGCTGGCTGCTCCACATGCTGGCGTATATCCCGCCGGCAGCAAGCAGCTGGGCGTGCGCTCCCTGCTCCACCAGATGACCGCGGCTAAACACCAGGGTCTGGTCCGCATGCGCCACGGAAGCCAGACGGTGAGCGATGACTATCACCGTATGGTCCCCTGCCAGCTCATCGATCACGCGGCCGATCGCGCGCTCGCTCTCCACATCGACGTTCGAGGTGGCCTCGTCGAAGATGTAGATGGGCGAATCATGCAGCAGGGCGCGGGCCACGCAGACGCGCTGGCGCTGGCCGCCGGAAAGGTTGGCGCCGCCTTCCGCCAGCTCCATATCGAGCCCGCCGTTTGCGCGCACAAACCCAGCGATGCGGCACCGCTCGAGAACGTCCATAAGGTCCCGGTCCGTCGCATCAGGGCGCGCCAGCAGCAAATTGGACCGCAGCGATCCTGCGAACAGATGGCCCGCCGTGGGCACCAGCGTCACCGCGCGCATCAGCGAGTCGAGTGTGGCGTCGCGCACGTCCACGCCGCCTACTTCGAGCTTTCCCAGGTAAGAAGCCTTGCGACCGGACAAAATACCCGCCAAAGTCGACTTGCCCGAACCGCTCTCGCCCACAATCGCCACCAAGCTGCCGCGGCGCATCGAGCAATTCACCTGATCAAGCACCACATGTTCGCCGCGGGCACCGCCCTCGCCGTAGGAGTAGCCCACACCACGGCACACGATGTCGCCGCGACCGTCCAGCTCGCGCTCGCCGCGCGGCGGTACCGGTGCGTCCAAAATGCGAAACATGGTCTTAGCCGCACTCATGCCGTTCATGGCCGTATGAAACAGCGAGCCCAGACGACGCATGGGCAAGAAGAACTCCTGCGACAGGAATACAACCAAAAAGGCACCCGAAAAGCCTATGGCGCCAGACGCCAGCTGCAGCACCGCCACCACAATACCCGCAGCGGCGCCACCAAAAGCGACCAGGTCCATCACGTTGATGGAGTTGAGCTGCACGCGCGGCATCTTCATGGTCGCGCGGCGAAAGCCCTCCGACTCGTCGTTCATCCGCTTGTGCCAGCGCCCATCCGCCTGATAGATCTTCAGCGTGGTCAGGCCCTGCACCGCCTCCAAAAAGCTGCCGCCCAAATCCACATAGCTGCCCCAATACTCGGCAGCCACCTTCTTGGCGTTGCGCATCACCATCATGATGGAAATGGGGATGAGCGGGACGATGACCAGCAGCACGGTCGCCGGCAAGCCCGCCTGCCCCACTAGCGCCACAAACAGGGTGACGGGGGCAAGTACCGCGTAGAACAGCTGTGGCAGGTAGCCGCCAAAATAGACCTCGAGCTGCTGGGCGCCCTCGACGCTGGTCTGCACCGCCTCCGCGGTGGACACCTGCTCCGTGTACGCCGGGCCCATCTGGACCAGCTTGTCGTACACCAGCTGGCGCACCTGGCGCTTGGCCGCGAAGGCCGCCTTATCGCCGGCGCGCTGGGCCGCATAGATCGAAATAGCGCGGACGATGATCAGCATCGCAAGCGTCATCGCCGCGCGAGCGCCGAACGCCGCCGCGCCCGCAGCCGCCGCACCAGAGCCAATTCCGGACGCCGGCATCCCCGCAAGCAGCGCGGCGAACACGTTGCCGATCGTTGCGATGATAGCGATATTGCATAGCAAGGCGATCCATTTTGCTGCGACCGATCCAACAATAAGCGGCATAATGCCTGGTACAAGCGACAGCAACCTCTTATCGAACATGCAACGAGCTCCTTAAAGTTAGCCTTATCTATGTTAGCTTTGGGATACTTTATCTAGCTCATTATGACGCCATTTTGTATGAACGATCTAACATTTTGTTCACTATGGCTAACACGGAGCAGCTTCCCAACCATTCATGAGGTCGCCTACCAACACCAACAACCCCTCCGTGCAAGGATGGGCCAAAAAACGCGTTAGTGTGGAAAGGGCGGAGTGTCAAAAAACGCGTTAGTGCGGAGATTTGGTCAAATAGTGCGTTAGTGCGGTTTGGAAGCGGCCCGGGACACCTTTCTTATGCATAGACCGGCATCGTCCAAGCCTTCTAGTTTGGATGATGTAAACACCCTATTCATAAGGTACCCTTTCTATGCCTCGCCCGGACTGCACTAACGCATTATTTGTCACGATTTGAACCGCACTAAGCCATTATTTGGTCCAACCTCCGCACTAAGTCGATTTTTGTCCCAGCGCGTTTCCAGCCTGCCTCCACCCCACTGTCCGCCGTACGACAATACTTGGCACTTGACCCGTTCCGCAAACTGAACTCAATTTGGTTCGAAGGGTGCACAGAATCCGTCATGCCATCAAGCCCGGCAGTGGCTTGCTTTTCTCCTAAATGGCAACCCAGGCAAAGACGCCTCCGTAGAAACGCCAGGCATCAAAGGGAACGCAAACCTCAATGAAGGTCGATTGATGAAGCAGCGCTCCTCTTAACGCCCATACAGAAACAATCGACTTAAAAACTAGGCGGAACCGCTTACGCGACCCCGCCTTACAAAACCAAATGGTTTTTCTATCTACGCTTATTATCGACCATCAAAACCATTTGTCAAACAGCGCCATGAGGAATCCAAATGACGAGCGAATCGCATCGTTTCCAGAAAGAGCCTTGAGGGCATCCTTCATCTGCAAGCTGAGTTGGGAAACATCGCCGCGTGCTCGCTCCATAGCAGAACCTTCAGGAACAATTTTGACATGTAGGTACAGCAATGTAACGATCTGTTGCAAGCGGGGGTTTGCCATCTTTGCAGTGCGGACTCGATGAGAAATGCCTGCACGCGCAACAGCCCGCATCACTTCCACGTTGGCGCTGACGCTGCCGATTTCACGGGCAAAGCCATTAATTACATTTGACGAATGAGCGCACGCGTTCCTGATGAGCTTTGTTTGACGTAGCTGATAGTGACCGTCAACCATCGAGCGAACGCCCCAGCGATTCGCGCAGAATAACCATAAATCGACGAAAGTACCAAATGACGCCATCTCAAGGTAGACCCACAGGGGCATCGCATCCGGAAGAGTGTATTTTTGCGCTAGGTCTCCGCTGTAGACGTCCTTTAGAAACCCATTTATCTCACCCATACGCCGACGCCGATCGGCGTGGTTAAGAGACGAAAAGTAATCCGAGATAACCGAGTATCCATCCTCGTCATCGCGTTCCACAACCTCATTAATAAGCTTCACTCGCGAAAAGTGCTCCACATCGAGCGCCATGGGCAACAGCGCATAACGAAGAGAGCGGTCAAGCGAGGAGAGCAACTTAAGATGGCCGAAATCGAGACCCACATACTGACCGTCGCGTCCGCCCCCAACGCGACGTTCGAAAAGTGACCGATAGGCATAAAGCTTGAAGAAATAGGTTCTATCAGCAAGATAAGAAGCGGCTTCCCCTTCTGAACAAAGGGTAAATGTTATACCCTTCGATTTCATATGATCAATCTGCTGCGCGATAGAAAGCATGGGTTTTGGACAAGGGCGTCTTGACCCCATCTCCACTTCACTAGACAGCTCTTCGGGAATCCCCTCACTGGGCATGTTGTTCGCACTTATCTCATTTCCCATCCAAAGCACCTCCGTACTTTTTAACCATTCCATCAACGCTCCACTACATGAAGATACCAATTGGGCCACAGCCAACAAGAAGCTGAGCGAATAAGGAACAAAACGCGCCCACACCCACATCCCCGCCGCCCCATCTTTAAGCATTCTTAAACCCCGCTTATAAATCTCCCAAGGTCCGGCCCGCATTATAAAGATGCACGGCAACCGCATCAGAGAGGAGGCGCGGCATGCACCCCGCCGACGCCATAAACATCGCGATCGACCTTGCCATCATCGCTGCCCTCGCCTATCTTCTGTTCACTTCGCAAAAAGGAAGGTGACCCCATGCTCAACCTGTTGCGCTCGGACCTCTACCGCATGACCCGCATCCGCGGCTTGCGCGGCGAACTTTGGCAATACGCCTCGGTGCTGCTCTTTATCTCCTGCCTCGAGGTGGGCCTCACCTGGTTTATCTTGCAATCCGGCATGGGCCCGGCGGAAAACGTCAACCTCATCAAGGAGCTGGCGACGCCGTCCTCTTTCCTGGGAAGCACCATGCTGGGATCCTTCTCCGTCCTCGCCCTGGCCGCGTCGTTCGGCATGGTCGAGTACACGTTACCTGATCTCTCGGAGGGCTATGTAAAAAGCCTGGTCTCCTCCCCGCGAGGGCGCGCTTTGTATTTGGGCGAGAAGATTCTTCTCGCCGGCATTTGGTCCGCCCTCATGCTTGCCCTGGGCTGCATCTTCCACCTGGTGATCTTGAAGGTCTTCCTCACCATGCCCTACGGCTTTGCCATCCAGGGGCCGGACAACCCGCTCGCCTTCGCCCTCTGGCTTCTAGGCGCATGGCTTGCAACCTGGGCAATCACGGTCATCGCCATGATCGCCGTAGCGATCTTCCGCAAAAAGCTCCCCGTCCATATCTTCGCGTTCGCCCCTATCAGCGGCCTATTCCCGCTTACGCTCAGCGCGCTCGCGTTCTCGTCTGGCGGCATGCTCTCCTTCCTGCAACCCATCGCCCCCGCGCTCACCAGCATAGCCACTTGGATGCCCAGCTCCGTACTGCAGGCGTTCTCCAACGGCGCCAACACCATGTTCGATACCGCGACAACCCTGCCGCTTATCGGCGCCGTGCCCGGCTGGGCATGGGGCGCAGTCACCGGCGTCATCTGGATTCTCATAGGAAGCGCGGCCTACATCGCCATCAGCAAACGCCGCGACCTGTAACGACCGCGCCCGCGCCGAGGGGCAATGCGGCTCGCACGCCGCAGCCCGCACCGCCCCATCTTTAGCAATTCTTTACCAGCGTGCCGTCCGCCGCGCGCCGCCACTCCTGCCATACTCAAACCATCCTCGTCCTCAGGAGCAACCATGTACGCCATCCAAACGCACGACCTCACAAAGATCTACGGCAAGAAGCACGCCGTCGACCATCTCAACATGACCGTCCACGAGGGCGACATCTACGGATTCGTCGGCAACAACGGAGCCGGCAAGTCCACTACCATGAAGATGATCGCCGGGCCTGCCTCCCCCACCTGGGGCGAGATCGAGCTCTACGGCCAGCTAATCGGGGCTCATCCCGCACGCGGCAATGCCGGCGGCGTAAACGCGACCCAAACGCACCACGTGGGCGCGCTCATCGAGGAGCCCGGCGTCCTCAAAGCCCATTCCGCTTTCGACAACCTCATGATGAAGGCGCTCGCCATCGGCGTCATTAACCCCAAAGAGCACTGCCGCGACCTGCTCAAGCTGGTCGGCCTCGCAGATACCGGCAGCCAGCCCGCCAAAAAGTTCTCCTTGGGCATGAAGCAGCGCCTGGGTCTGGCCCTTGCGCTGGTCGGCACGCCCGACCTCCTGCTTTTGGACGAGCCCTTCAACGGCATGGACCCGCAGGCCACGCGCGACATGCGCCAAGCGCTGGTCCGGCTCAATCGCGAGCGCGGCGTCACCATTGTCATTTCCAGCCACGTTCTCGACCAGCTCAACCGTATGGCCACCCGCTACGGTGTGGTCCGCGACGGCGCACTGGTCCGCGAGATCACCGAGGCGCAGGTTCACGAATCCTGCGGCAGCTCGGTGCGCATAAAGACCGCCGATCCCGCCCGCACCCTCGCGATCCTGGAAGAGCGCCTACCCGGCGCAAACCTTCGCGCGCTGCCCGACCAAGCGATCTCCATCTCGCTCCCCAGCCTCGTGCCCGCCGCATCCGCCCCCGCCGCGCCCGCCGCATCCGCAACGTCCAGCTCTTCTGCAACTGATCCCGCCCCCGCCGCCCAGGCCGTCGAGCACATCTCCCGCATCCTTCACGACGCCGACCAGGTTGTACTCGAGCTCTCCGTCACGGAGCGCGATATCGAGGACTACTTTGTCGAGCTCATGGGTACGCCTGCGCCCAAATAACCCCCCCCCGGCCCGCAGCCAGCCTCTGCAGCCGGCCTCCGTAGCCCGCACCCTCGCGACCTATACCCGCGGCCGCCTTAGCAGCCTGCCCCTCAGCCGCCCGCCACTTCGAAAGGTCTCACCATGCTCGGCCTTCTCAAATCAGACCTCTACCGCATCTTCAACCCAAATCGTCTGCGCGGCGAGTTCTTTGGTTGCTTTGTAGCGCTGGTCATCATCATCGGCGGCGCGCTCGGCTTCACCGCCTTCATGCTCTCGCGGGCTTCCACCGGCTCCGGCCTCGTCACCAGCCAAGACGCCGCCGAGCTCGCCAGCGAATTCAACCTCGCCCTCGTCCACCCCTCCGCCTTCCTTGGCTCTATCTTGCTCGACGGAGCCATCCTCAACATCGTCACCATGCTCGGCGTCGTCGTTGTCGCCTGCACGGACTTCCGCGACGGCTTCGCCAAAACCCTCATGCAGGGCTACGGACGCGCAACCTACTTCCTCGAGAAAATCGTCTTCAACGCCATCTGGACCGCGCTGGTCCTCCTCGCCGCTTGCCTTATCGCCATCGCATTCGCAGCTATCCTGCGTTTTCCCCTGTCTTTGGACGAGGGCCCCTTGCATCTTTTCGCCTGGCTCGCGCTCACCTGGCTTGGCCTGTGGACCCTCACGCTTGTAGCCCTCGCCATCGCCGTGCTCATCCGCCGCACGGGCGCCGTCAACGTCGCCATCATCTTTATCGGCGCGGGCGCCATCTCGGGCTTTTTCGACCTCTTCGCAGAGCTCTGCAGGGTATTTTCAGAGTTCAAGCTGGGCGCCTCCTCCATGTACGCCGCTGCGGGCTCGTTTGCAGAGCTTTTGCCCACCAACCTCATCAGCAGGCTCGCCCTGGGATCGCACGTGCTCTTCGAGCCCGCCACCACCCCCGGCCTCGCGCTGCCCGGCGGCTTTGCCACCCAGGCGCTGCTGGGATTTTGCATAGTCGCTCTGTTCTCCATCGTCATCATCCTCACCAAGGGCCCCAAGCGCGAGTACTAACTGCCGCGCACCCGCGCACGCACCCGCACCCATCCTCGTCCACACCCGCACGTGTCCCTGCACCACCACAAGGAGGCTCCGCCGTGGATTCCACCCTCTTCGCCGTATGCATGCTCATCCTGGGCGCAGCCTTAGGCGCGCTTGCCGCCGGCGCCACCTACGCCATGGAGCTGCGCCGCATGGCCCGCTTCATCCGCAAGCGACAGCCCCGCAGCAACGCGCGCCTCACCGTGCAGGCGGCGGCTCCCGCGCTGCAAGACCTCGCCGCAGCCGTCAACGCAGAGCTTGACCGCGCTATGGAGGAGCGCATCGCCGCCCAGCGCCACACGCAGGAGTTCCAGCGCGATCTTTCCGCCCTATCGCATGACATTCGCACGCCGCTTATGGGCGCCAAAGGCTACCTACAGCTTGCGTTGGACGAAGACTCGCCCCAAGGCCGCCAGCGGCACCTCTCCGCCGCCACGGACCGCATCGATAGCACCATCGTCCTGCTAGACCAGCTGTTCTTGTACACCAAGGCAAGCGACCCGGACCTTGCGCTCAACATGCAGCCCATCGCCTTGCGGCCGGTGGTAGAGCGCGTGCTGATCGCCCACTACCCCGATTTTGAGGCACGCGGCTGGGAGCCCGCGCTCACCTTTGAGGACCAGGGCCTTTTGGTGCAGGCGGACGAGGACGCCCTGGCGCGCATTCTGGAAAACCTCATCACCAACGCGCTGCGCTACGGGACAAGCGCGCCCGTGCTCGCCCAGCAAACGCAAGACGGCCGCCCGGTGCTGGATGTCGCCAACCAGGTCCAAGACCCCGCCGCCATCGACCCCACCCGCCTCTTCGAGCGCTTTTACCAGGCGGATGCCTCGCGCGGCAAACAGGGCGCCGGCCTGGGGCTCGCCACCGCCGCCAAGCTCGCTACCGCCATGGGCATGCGCCTGTCGGCGAGCATACGTTGCAACCAGCTCGTCATACGGCTACATTTGAGTGTGGAGTGAATTTGTCACACATCGCGACTGCGAAGTTCCACCACATCTTGATGGCATGCGTGTGAGAAACTTTACTCTCTACACGCATGCCCCGGCGAGCGTCCACCCGCGTCTTCGCGCACGGATGCCCGTCGCATACCCTATGAGCTTGGAGCGATACGCAGCGTATGATTCTGGACCGCATAGCATCACCCGCAGACGTCCACAGCTTGGACAATGCGCAGCTTGTCGAGCTGTGCTCCCAGCTGCGTGAATCCATTCTCGCCTACTGCTCGCGCGAGGGCGGCCACGTGGCCCCCAACCTGGCGACCATCGAGCTCACGGTAGCGCTGCACCACGTCTTCAACGCGCCGGTCGATAAGATCATCTTCGACGTTTCGCATCAAACATACGCGCACAAGATGCTCACCGGCCGCGCCGCCGCCTTTACGGACCCCGCGCGCGCCAGCGAGGTCTCCGGTTTCTCCAACCCGCGCGAATCCGCCTTCGACCTGTTCTCCATGGGCCACACCTCGACGTCTGTAAGCCTTGCCTGTGGCCTTGCCATGGCTCGCGACCTTGCGGACCAGGACTTTCGCGTGGTCGCCGTCATTGGCGACGGAGCGCTTTCCGGCGGCCTGGCCTTTGAAGGGCTCGACGCTGCGGGCGAGTTAAACACCGGCCTCATCATTATCATCAACGACAACGACCAGTCGATCGCGGAAAACCACGGCGGCCTGTACCAGTGCATGGCCCAACTCCGTGCCACCGGCGGCACCTCGCCCAACAACCCGTTCCGTGCGCTGGGGCTTGATTACCGCTACCTTGAGCAGGGCAACGACGTGGTAGAGCTCGTTCACGCGCTTCAAGAGGTCCGCGACACCCCGCGTCCCGTGGTCCTGCACGTCCACACCAAAAAGGGTGCCGGCTTTGCCCCGGCGGAAACCAATCCGGAAGCCTGGCACCACGTGGGGCCCTTCCCCCTTGACGCCAACGCTCCCGCAAGCGCCCATGGATCCGGCGCCACCTACGCGCAGATCACCGGTACGTACCTTATGGACGCCATCCAGCGCGATCCGCGCGTGGTGGCCATGAGCGCTGGCACCCCCTACATCATGGGTTTCGACCCCCAGCGCCGCGCGCAGGCGGGTCGCCAGTTCATCGATGTGGGAATCGCAGAAGAGCACGCCGTCACCTGCTCCGCGGCCCTGGCTTTGGCGGGGGCCTCGCCCGTCTTTGGCGTGTACGGCGTCTTTTTGCAGCGCGCCTATGATCAGCTGTGGCATGACGTCTGCCTCAACAGCGCACCCGTCACCATTTTGGACTTTGGCGCGTCCGTGTTTGGCACCACGGCAGAGACGCACCTGAGCTTCTTCGACCTCTCCATGGTGAGCAACCTGCCCAACCTGGTTGTTCTGGCACCGTGCTGTCAAGAGGAATACCTCTCCATGCTCAACTGGGCGCTCGGCCAGCGCGCGCTGCCCGTCCTCATCCGCGTGCCCGGAGCCGGCGTCATTTCTCGTCCAGACCTTGCGCCCGCCGCGCCGGTGGGCCCATCTGCCGCGGCGGCAGATCACGCAACCACCGGGCCGGCAACCATCGACTGGAGCCGGCCCGCCTACCAAACCGTGCGCCGGGGCGAGCGCCTGGCAATTCTTGGCCTGGGCGATTTCCTGCCCTTTGCCGAGCAGATCGCAGATGCCGTTTTGGACGAGCTTGGGTTCTCGCCCACCGTCATCAACCCGCGCATCGCCAGCGCCATCGATATGCAGGAGCTTGATCGCATCGCCGCCGACCACGCCGCGTTGATCACGCTTGAAGACGGCATAGTCGAGGGCGGCTGGGGCCAGCAGGTTGTCGCCGCGATGGCCGCAAGCGGCATGCGCATGAAATGCTACGGCATCTCCAAGGCCCCGGGCTTCCCCGACCGCTACCAGCCGCAGGAACTGCTTGCCAAGCACGGCATGTCGACTGCGGGCATCTTGGCAGACGTACGGACCATGCTTGGCCTGTAGGCGCGGTTGTCCCCAAGCCGCTTTCTATAGGCTACTTTCTATAGAAAAGCTCGCGCGCCCGCTCCTTAAGGTTGGTCGCACGGATAACGCCCTCGTAAGACTTCAACTTGATCTCTGGAAACGCGTTGAAGAATCTCAGCTCTCGACGGGTCATCATGGTCTTGAGCTTTACGGGGGCAGATGCCTCCGCTCGCTGGGCGACGTTTTTCATGCGGCGCGCAACCAGGCGCAGCCCGCGGCCGCCCTCCGCGATAAAGGCGGGCATTTCCACCTTCTCGCGTACGGATTCAAACATTCCGTCCGACATCTCTGCCAGCCAGGAGTTTACGGCTCCGCTGCGCGATTTAAGCTCGGAAGCGGTATCCAACGCCGCGGCGGGAACGCGGTCGAGCATCGAGGCCGTGGCGTCTTTGAGCGATTCGTTGATCTTATCGGCCATCTCGTCCCGCAGCAGTTCGAGCTTGAGCGACAGCTGTCGCCAGCTTGCCAGGGCAAACGCCGTATCGAGGACGAGGACCCCCGCGCATGCACCCGCGATCGCGGCGAGCACCTCCCGAGGCACCGCCTGTAGCGCCGCCAGAAGAGACGGCTCGGCCGCCCTGCATATCACCACCGCGCCCGCGCCAAATAGCATGGCGCCGTACAGGCACACCCTGCCCTTGATATTGAAGGGGAACTTGGAGTAATCCCAGAAACGCGCTCCGGTGAGTCGCTCGAGCATGGCACCCACGCTATATTCCAGTACGCTGCACACTAGCGCCGCCGCGACAAACTGCGCGCCCACCCCGGGGATGCCGCGCAGCAAGAACCAGCACGCCAACGCGCCGGCTCCGTAGATGGGGCAGCACGGGCCCAACAGAAAGCCGCTGTTGGCAAAGTGGCCGTAGTTGGCAAGCGCGCAAATGGTCGATTCATACAACCAGCCCACAAACGAGTAGACCAAAAAAGAGATGAACAGCGCCGATAGCGGGGCTCCCGTTGCAACAAACTCAGCGAACACTCGCTACTCCCCCGTCATGCTATCGGCCTCTACGCCCATCCTCGTCTGCACATGCCGCGATGCCGAAACGCTCGCGCCCTTGCCGGGCAACCGGGCGGCAACCGTCTCGTACAGGGCGCACCATTTATCCGCCATGCAGACAATCCATGCTTCGCGGCAAGTGGGGGGCACGGGCACCAGCGGAAACATATGACGGGCGATGATATTTCGCTCGCGCTCCGTAAGCTCGAAATCCTCCTCGGCCCGGGCGAGCGCGCAGGAGGGATGCGTGAACCCATGCAGACGATGCGAGGGGTCCGCATCATGCCAATCATAGAGAAAATAGTCATGCAGCAGCGCGCCTCGAATGAGGGAGGCGCGGTCAACTCGCACGCCCGCGCGCTCCAGCGCCGAAGCGATGGCGGAGCTAGCCCGCGCGACCGATCGTACATGTTCGTACACGCTCACGGTGCCGTGCTGGATAAACCCGCGCGTCAGACCAAGCCTGCCGTCGCGCTCGAGAGCAAGCGCCGCGCGCTCGACCTCGTCCAACGCAGACCTGTCGCAGCGCTCATCGCTTGTTAGCGCATCCGTCATGCCACCGCCCTTTCGACCAGCCATCTCACGTGCGTCATCTCATAAATCCGATATCACAGATACATGTAATTTTCCCAGCAAACCACAAAGCTGAATACCGTGCGAACCAGAATGCTACATTCTATACGTATGGTTACAAAAACTTCGTCCCCGCCCCATCCATCCGTGCGCGCCGCATGCGCCCCGCGCATCGCCGACTCACGCATCGCCGAATAACAGAAAACCCGCCCGTGTGCAGTCCCCCTTACGCTAGACTGCCTAACCAGAAGGGAGACCGGCACATGGACATCAACCAGATCGCGCAGATGGCGGGAGTCTCTCGCGCCACCGTGTCGAGGTATTTCAATAACGGATACGTATCCCAGGAGAAACGCGAAATCATCGCGAAGGTTATCGAAAAAACCGGCTACGCGCCGTCGCAGCAAGCCAAGACGCTGCGCACTGGCAAGACCAACGTGGTGGGCGTCATTATCCCCAAGATCAATTCAACCTCTATAAGCCGCATTGTCGCGGGCATATCCCAGGTGGTGAGCGATGCCGGCTACCAAGTGCTGCTTGCAAACACCGCCAACGATTCCGCACGCGAGGTTGAGTTTCTCAAACTGTTCCAGCAATCCAACCAAGTTGATGGCGCCATACTGGTCGCCACCATGTTTAGCCCGGAGCACTACCGCGCCATGGACGCCTTGCGCGTGCCACTGGTCATTGTGGACCAGATAACGCCCGACCGTCCCTGCGTCTACCAGGATGACCTTGGTGCCGTTCGCACCATCACCGGGCACATATTGAAAACCAGCTCGAACCCCGCCTACATAGGCGTGGATGAGGACGATGTCTCTGCAGGCCAGATGCGCCGCGAAGGCTTTTTGGCGGCATGCGAGCAGGCGGGCATTCAGGTACCGCTCGACCATATTGCCGTGGGCGACTTCAATATTGAAGCCGGTTACGATTGCACCGAGCAGCTCCTTGATGCCGACCCAACGATCGACGCCATTGTATGCGCGACCGACACCATCGCCTGCGGCGCCCTTACCTGCCTGCGCGACCGCGGACTCTCCGTGCCCGGCGACGTCCAGGTCACAGGCATTGGCGATGGGGACCTGTCGCAGATTGTCGATCCTCCCCTCACAACCATCCACCACCATTACAAATCTACCGGCATCGAGGCGGCCAAGATGCTGCTGGGCTTCATGAGCAAGGACGCCGGCGCCGTACGCGAGGTCAAGATGGGATTTGACCTGGTGGAACGCAAGTCAACGCGATAAGACGGCACTGCTTTTGATCAAGGCCCTAGAGCCCTCCGGTGCACATGTCTCGGGTGTGTTCGCTTCGCTCAGAACACCCGAGACATGTGCACCGGAGGGCCTTGCGTTGTCGAAAACCCACCGGATCAGCTGGCATCAAGACACGCATTGCCCCGGAAAACCGGCATCAAGCCACCCAATCGCCTGATGCGCAAAAACCATTCGCCGTCACTTTTCTACCGCTGACGACGCTATGTCCGCAAACTCATTGGCAGCAGCGCTCCCACGGTGTATTTATATCGTTGTGGGAACGATTCCATATGAGAACGAACACACATACTTCTACCTCTCATTTAGAAGAGCATTGAAGCAGTTTGTCCTCTATACTGAAACCAGGTTCCACATTGCAAACGCACCGATTCGAACGGGAAGGAACGCATATGGCACTCGATCATAGACTCGCCGCGCAGCAGATCCTCGATGCCGTGGGAGGAGCGGACAACGTAGTCTCCGCCGCCCACTGCGCAACGCGCCTTCGCCTGGTCATCGCCGACGACTCGAAGGTAAACCAGCAGGCCGTCGACAACGCAGAAGGCGCCAAAGGCAACTTCCAAGCAGCCGGCCAGCTGCAGGTTATCTACGGAACCGGCACCGTCAACAAGGTCTACGACGAATTCATCAAGCTCGGCAACATCAAAGAGGCCACCAAGGAAGAGGCCAAGGAGGCCGTGGCGGAGCGTCAGAACCCCTTCATGCGCGCCATCAAGCTGCTGGGCGACATCTTTGTCCCCATCATCCCGGCAATCGTCGCATCCGGTCTTTTGCTGGGTATCATGAGCGCCCTGTCCTTCATGAACACCAACGGCTACCTTTCCATCGATACCTCCAGCTCGCTCTACGTCATCGCGGACCTGGTCTCCAACACCGCGTTCACCTTCCTGCAAATCCTCATCGGCTTCTCCGCGGCCAAGGCGTTCGGAGCCAACCCCTACCTGGGCGCGGTCATGGGCGCTATCCTCATCAACCCCAGCCTGCAAAACGCCTACACCGTCGCTTCCGAGGGCGTTAACAACTACCTCTCTATCTTCGGCATCTACAACATCGAGCTCATCGGCTACCAGGGCCACGTCATCCCCATCGTGATCGCCTGCTTCATCCTCTCCGTTCTGGAGAAATGGCTGCACAAGCACGTGCCGGACATGTTCGACCTCTTCGTGACGCCGCTGGTATCCGTCTTCGTCACCGCGTTTATCACCATCGCCGCCGTCGGCCCCATCTTTGTCTATCTTGAGAACGCCATCCTGGGCGGCATCCAGTTCCTGCTCACCCTGCCCCTGGGCATCGGCTCCGCCATCATCGGTGGCCTGTACGCCCCCACCGTCGTAACCGGCCTGCACCAGATGTACACCGCCATCGACCTGGGCCAGCTCGCCCAATACGGCGTCACCTACTGGCTGCCCATCGCTAGCGCCGCCAACATCGGCCAGGGCGGTGCCTGCCTCGCCGTCGCCCTCAAGACCAAGAGCGCTAAGATCAAGGGCCTCGCAGCCCCCTCCGCCCTCTCCGCCTTCATGGGCATCACCGAGCCCGCCATCTTCGGCGTGAACCTCCGCTTCGTCAAGCCCTTCATCGGCGGCTGCATCGGCGCCGCAGTAGGAGCCCTCATCTGCTCCATCACCCAGCTTGGTGCCACCGGCACGGGCGTCACGGGCATCTTCGGCATCCTGCTGTGCCTCAACCAGCCGTTGCAGTACATCATCATGTTCGCCGCCACGGCAATCGTCGCCTTCGCCGTGTCCTTCATTCTCTACAAAGACCCCGTTGAGGCATAAAGCCAATCGTAGCCCCTTCTTAGATACCGCATCGCCAAGCCCGATCGGCTTTCCGATGCGGTATCGCTCTAAGCCGGCAACGCACAACTGTAGGAGCGCGTTCGCGCCCGCCCAAACAATTCACACCCCGCTATAAAAATAAAGGAGCACGCACAATGACAACCAATCGCTGGCGTATGGGATTCCACCTCATGCCTCCCACCGGCTGGGTTAACGATCCCAACGGCCTGTGCTATTTCAATGGCCTCTACCATGTCTTCCATCAGTACAGCCCGGATTGGCCAAACGGCAGCGAGCGCGGCTGGGGCCACGCCACCAGCCCTGACCTGGTTCACTGGACGCACCACGGCATGGTCATCCACCAGGACATTCCAGAAGATGCCAACGGCGCGTACTCCGGATCGGCCTACATCGTCCCCGGCGGCGGCGCGGGCGGCAGCGACCTTTTGCGCCTGTACTACACCGGCAACGTCAAAGAGCCCGGCGCCCATGACTACATCTACTCCGGCCGCCAGGCGAATGAGATTCTCATCGAAACCACTGATGGCTTTAACCTGGGCGAAAAGCAGGTGTTGCTGCGCAACGCAGACTATCCGGACTTCTGCAGCTGCCATGTGCGCGACCCCAAGGTGTGGAGTCAAGACGGCAGCCTGCACATGCTTCTGGGCGCTCGCGATATGGACGATGAGGGCCTTGCGCTTATCATGGAGTCTCAAGACGGCCTTAGCTGGACCACCGCCTCCACGGTACGTCCCACATCTCACTTTGGCTTTATGTGGGAGTGCCCAGATCGCATCGCGCTCGACGGCTTCGAGTACCTGTCCTTCTGCCCGCAGGGCATGGCAGAGCTCCCCTGGGCAAACGACCTGCGCGACCAGTCCGGCTACATCCCGCTGCCCGCTGCGGTCAAGCTCATCGGCTGCGAGCACGTCAACCCCGCGCTCTTCCGCCGCTGGGACTTTGGCTTCGACTTCTATGCGCCGCAAACCTTCACCGACCCCCAGGGCCGCACCATCCTTATCGGCTGGATGGGCCTGCCCGAGCCGCCGTTCGACTCCGCGCCGGATAACCTCGACTGGATCCACTGCCTCACCGTGCCGCGCGTACTCACCCGCTGCGAGGACGGCGTAGTCGCAATGGCGCCCGCTCCCGAACTCGAACAGCTCCGCGGCGAGCAGGCGTCCTTCGCACATGTTGACAGCGCCCCGGCGCAGACCCGCACGGCAACCCTACCCGCCCACCGCGTAGACATCGTCGTCGATGGCATCAGCGGTCCATTCGACCTCACGCTCGATGGCGCGGCTCGCATCGCCTTCGCGGACGGCGAGCTCACCCTCAGCTTTGACGACGGCGTGCAAGGCATCGGCCGCGGTCGCCAGACGCGCAGTGTCAACGTCAACGCACTTGAAAACCTGCGCGTCCTGGTAGACAACTCCGCTCTCGAAATCTTCGCCAACAACGGCCGGGAGGTCTTCTCCACCCGTTGGTTCCCCACAGCAGACCAGCTCGACATCGCCATCCAGGGAACCGCCGAGGAAGCCCGCGTCTGGCCTATGGGCGACGGTATGGAGGGTACGTATTAACAGCATCGTTACACGCGCAAACCCCTCGTCCGTCATATCATCCAAGTAGGCAATTACAAAGACACGTTACGAGAAAGGATGCACATGGCCTCCAAGTATTCCATTACCGCCCTGGGCGAGCTCCTCATCGACTTCACCGAGGTGGGCACCTCGCAAAACGGTCAGAAGATGTTCGAGCGCAACCCCGGCGGCGCGCCCGCAAACGTCCTGGTCGCCGCTCGCAAGCTCGGTGCTACCACCGCGTTCATAGGCAAGGTGGGCGACGATATGCACGGCACCTTCTTGCGTGACACCCTCGCCGGCGAAGGCGTCGATACCACCGGCCTCATCCTGGACCCCAACGTGTTCACCACCCTGGCGTTTGTAGCTTTGGACGAGCGCGGCGAGCGCGCATTCTCCTTCGCCCGCAAGCCCGGCGCGGACACCTGCCTTAACGCCCGCGAGCTCGCGCTCGGCGTCATCGACGCAACCCGCGTCTTCCACGTGGGCTCGCTCTCCCTCACCAACGAGCCCGCTCGCGGCGCCACCCTGGCCGCGCTCGACCGCGCCCGCGAAGCCGGCTGCGCGCTTTCCTATGACCCCAACTACCGCAGCAGCCTGTGGGCATCCGCGCAGGTCGCCCAGTTGCAGATGCGCTCCATCGTCAACCGCATGGACCTTATGAAGATCTCGGACGAGGAATGCGAGCTGCTCACCGGTACCCGTCACCCCGAGAAGGCGGCGGAGACCCTGCTCGAGAAGGGCGTAAAGGTCGCCGTAGTCACCCTTGGCGGCGCTGGAGCCTACGTTCGCTGCGCCCAGGGCGGCGCCTATGTCGAGGGCTTCCCCACCGATATTGTCGACACCACCGGAGCGGGCGACTCGTTCTGGGGCGGCTTCCTCACCGCCTTCTGCGAGAGCGGCGTCGATGCGGCAGACGTCACGCTTGAACAGGCTTGCGGCTTCGCCCGCTTTGGCAACGCCGTCGCATCGCTTTGCGTTCGCGGACGAGGAGCCATTCCGTCCATGCCCACGCGCGGCGAGGTCGAGGCGCTTCTGGCTCAGCAGCAGTAGGACGAGTAATACCTAACAGAGAAGGCCCACCGGACTTATCTAAGGGATGTGTTCGCCGCGCTTCGCGCGTCTCAGAACATCCCTTAGATAAGCCGGTGGGCCTTTTCCTTACCGTGCATTTCTGCGCCTGCAACAAACGAGAAACCGCCGCAGACGCCAACCCTCTACATCAACCCCAGCGCCATTCCAATTGCGTGGACCGCGAAGGCGATGATCCAGGCGACTGCCACCTGCAGCGCGAACACGGCGAGCGCCCACTTGGCGCCCAGCTCGTTTTTGACCGCGCCTATAGCGGCGACGCAGGGCGGGTAGAGCAGCGTGAATACCAAGAAGGCGTACGCCGTAAGCGGGGTGAACAGGGCCGTGAGCGCGGAGGCGGACTCCGTGCCCAGCAGGACTGAAAGCGTGGAGATAACGCTCTCCTTTGCAAGCAGGCCCGTGACCAGCGCGGTGGATGCGCGCCAATCGCCAAAGCCCAGCGGGGCGAAGATGGGCGCGAGCAAGCCGCCCAAGCCGGCGAGCAAGCTGTCGGCCTGATCGGTGACCACGTTGAGCTGGAAGTCGAACGTTTGCAGGAACCAGATGACCACGCTAGCGGCGAAGATGATAGTGAACGCACGCGTGATGAAGTCTTTGGCCTTGTCCCACGCCAGCATGACGGTGGTCTTGGCGCTGGGAAGGCGGTAGTTAGGCAACTCCATGATGAACGGCACGGGCTCGCCCTTGAACGCGGTGTTCTTGAAGATGAGCGCCACCAGCATGCCCACAACGATGCCCAGGATATAGAGGGACACCATCGCAAGAACGGATCCTCGTCCAAAGAACGCAGCGGTAAGCAGGCCGTATACAGGCAGCTTTGCCGAGCAGCTCATGAACGGCGTGAGCATGATGGTCATCTTGCGGTCATGCTCGGAGGGCAGGGTACGGGTGGACATGATGGCGGGAACGCTGCAGCCAAAGCCCACCAGCATGGGTACGAAGCTGCGTCCAGAAAGACCGAAGCGGCGCAGCACCTTGTCCATTACAAAGGCGACGCGCGCCATGTAGCCGGAGTCTTCGAGCATGGAGAGGAACAAGAAGAGCACCACGATGAGCGGTAAGAAGGAAAGCACGCTGCCCACGCCGGCGAAGATGCCGTCGATGATGAGCGAGTGCACCACCGGGTTGACGCCCCAGGCGGCAAGACCTGAGTCCGCCAGCGTTGCGAGCGCGGCGACCGCTTCTTCCATAAGGCCTTGCAGCCATGCGCCAATCACGCCGAACGTGAGCCAGAAGACCAAACCCATGATGACGAGGAACGAGGGAAACGCCGTGAAGCGGCCCGTGAGAATACGGTCGATGGCGAGCGATCTCAGGTGCTCGCGGCTCTCGCGAGGCTTGACCACGCAGCGGCGGCAGACCTCGCCGATGAAAGCGAAACGCATGTCAGACAGGGCGGAGAGGCGGTCTTTGCCGGACTCCTCCTCCATCTGCGAGATGATGTGCTCGAGCGCGTCCAGCTCGTTCTCGTCCAAATGCAGGGCCTGGCGCACCAGCTCATCACCCTCGACCAGCTTGGTCGCCGCGAAGCGCAAGGGGATGCCGGCGCGCTTGGCATGGTCCTCGATCAGATGCGCGACCGAGTGAATACAGCGGTGCAGGGCGCCTGCATCCGGACCGTCCGCAGAGCAGAAATCCAGGCGGCCGGGGCGCTCGCGATGGCGCGCCACGTGCAGGGCGTGCTCGACCAGCTCGCCGGTGCCCTCGTTCTTGGCGGCGGAAATGGGGACCACGGGGATGCCGAGCATGCTCTCGAGCAGGTTGACGTCGATGGTGCCGCCGTTTGCCGCAACCTCGTCCATCATGTTGAGGGCGAGAACCATGGGGCGGTCGAGCTCCATGAGCTGCATGGTGAGGTAGAGGTTGCGCTCGATATTGGTGGCGTCGACGATGTTGATGATGGCATCCGGGCGCGCGGTGAGAATGAAGTTGCGGCTGACGACCTCCTCGCTGGTGTAGGGTGACAGCGAGTAGATGCCCGGCAGGTCCGTGATGACGGCCTCCGGATGGCCCTTGATCTGGCCGTCCTTGCGGTCGACCGTGACGCCGGGGAAGTTGCCCACATGCTGGTTAGAGCCCGTGAGCTGGTTGAACAGCGTGGTCTTTCCGCAGTTTTGGTTGCCCGCCAGCGCGAACTCCAGCGGATCGCCCGCGGGAACGGGGTGCTCGCCGGGACGCGGGCGATAGGTCTTCTCGCCCAACGCGGGGTGCGCGGTGGAGCCGCCATGGGCCTGCTCGCGCTGCTCCGCGTGCGCATCATGGATGTTCTCGAGCGTGATGCGCGCGGCGTCCGCCCGACGCAGGGTGAGCTCGTAGCCGCGCAGACGGATCTCGATGGGATCGCCCATGGGGGCGTACTTCATCATGGTGACCTCGGTACCGGGGGTGAGGCCCATGTCGAGGATGTGCTGGCGCAGGGATTGATCGTCCGAATCGACCGTCGCCACCACGGCGTCCTTGCCAATGGGAAGCTTGTCGAGCCTGAGCGGCCAATCGCAGGCTACAGGCTCTTCCGGCGCGGCTTTCGTTTGCGCGGTCAGAGCACTCTGCCCGTTGGCTTCTTCATTGCTAGCCTGGCTTCTATGCTGAAGCTCTTCTTGGTTCATTCGACTCGTCCACTCCCCCAACGTATGCAACAGGCAAAAAGCACCGGCCGCAGGCGATGTGGGCGGCCGCGGCGCAATGTTAGCCTAGGTAATTTCTTGGTAATCATAGCGCCTGCAAGGTCTTTTGTTGAGGGGGATTGAAAGCGCCACAGTATTAGGCCATATGGCGAGGCAGACGTCGCCTGATGGCTTCGCGTGAATACGCTCCCGCACAAATCTACAGATAGTCGTACGGCATGCGGTGCGCGATGATGAAAAACAGGCCCAGGAGCGGCATCGCCAACGGTGCGTACATGAACGCGCCGATGATAACGACCAGACGAACCGCAAGAAAGACCACGCGCATGATGGGTCCGCGCTCTTTGGTTTCGCAAGTCATGCGCACAAAGGAGCCACCGGGCGTCTTTCCCCGGTTGGCCAGAGGAATGAAGAACTGGACGATGACGAATATGACGAGCGTGATCCAGGCCATGCCGGAGCCTTCCGCAAAGCGAACGTCCAGCCCGTTGGGGGTTATCAAGATGATGAGCGACCACACGCACAGCGTGGCCACAAGCACTATGACCCCATCGAGCATGAACGCCACGCTGCGGCGGACAAAGCCGGGCGAGGTGGTGATGGAGTCCTCGTCGCGCTGCGCCTGAGGAAGCACGCGAGCGAGCAGCCGGGCAGCCCACCACCCCGCGACGGCACCGCCCGTGTTCCACATGAGGTCGCACACGTCAAAGGTGCGGTAGGCGTAAGGATACAGCCAAAAGAAGCCGGTGAGCTGCGCCGTCTCGATCAAAAGCGAGGTTGCAAAGCCAAGCAGCAGCGTTGTTTGAAAACGCATGTGAAACGCCCTGGACGCGATGAAGCCCAACGGCACAAAGAACACCACGTTCATGACGATCTGCAGCACCGCCGTGATTCCGTCGCGGTAGATATCGCCCACAAACGCTATGGGGTTGAGCTGCGGCGCGATGCCGTAGGTGATGCCCAGCCCCTCGGTTCCGCTTGGCAGCGGATACAGCGTGAAGCACCCAAGGCCCAAGAAGTAGAGGACGACAAGGTACGCGCCGGCCGCGGACCAAACCTTGAGGCGCCCGTCGCGATGGTAGAGATACGCCAAAATGGGCAGCGTAAGCATAAAGGAAGCAAAGGGCCACAGCGAGAGCGCCGCGACGAACTTATCGGTAAAGCTTAGGATGAAGCCCATCGATGTGCGCTACCTTCCCAGCTTGGAGAGAACGGACACGGCGCCGATGCAAAGCACCACCATCGCGAGCATGGAGACCAGTGCATCGCTCAATCGGCGGCTCTTGCCGGTGCGCTTGGCGCGCTCGTAGGTTGCGGCCTCCTCGTACGGGTTGACGAACTGGGGGCTCGCAAGCTGGCCGTTTACGTATTCGTTCATGAAGTCCATGGTTCCTCCCCCTGGTATCCGCGCTCGCCGCGGCAGCTGTCTTATTGCACCTCCTATACTCGCAAGATTGCGGTTGGGGAACCATCGATTTGACTTACAGTCCTCTTGCGCTTTTGTAAGGTTGAAGATGAAAGACAGGCGCCGCGGGGCAAAGGACGCGAGCAAGGGCGCGGGCCGGGATCAAATGACCGGCGCGAAGGCAATCAAGCCGGCTTATGTAATCCCGCACAATACGGGGATTAATAGGAGAATTAGCGTTACCATGGGACTATCAGCATAGCAACCAGCATGAAAGGCGGTTCTCACATGAAGCTCGCAGTCCCCTCCCTTGGCGAAGGCGGCCTTGAGGCCCAGCGCTCCGGCCACTTTGGCCACGCCGACTGCTTCACCATCGTCACCATCGAGAATGGCGAGATCACCGGTACCGAGATTATCGACAACCCCCCGCACGAGGAGGGCGGCTGCATGAGGCCCGTCGGTATCCTGGCAGACGCCGGCATCGACGCCATTATCGCCGCCGGTATGGGCATGCGTCCCATGCAGGGCTTCGCCGCCGCCGGCATCACCGTGCTGTATGATGCCGAGACCCCGCTGGTGGGAGACGTCGCCCGCCGCGCCGCCGCCGGCGAGCTTGTCGCCATGGGTCCGGAGCACGCCTGCCATCACTAGCAGACGGCCACCCATCAACATAACGCGTCAGCACAAGAGCGCCCGCCGGTTTAAAACCTCCGGCGGGCGCTCTTTATTTCATTTGGCAAACCGCTTTGCCCATAGCCCCCATTCGCCGCGCTCTATGGACGAGAATCCTCCTAAGCGCTGCGCAAATCGACCACGACCAACTCGGGACGGTTGTTTACCCGCATGGGCACCACGCTGGGACCTAGCCCGCGACTTACCACCAACTGCGTCTGACCCAAAACGTGGACGCCCTCGGCGACCTTTGGCAACACGCCCTGGCTAGGGGCGAAAAGGCCGCCCACGCCCGGCACGCGAACCTGGCCGCCATGGGCATGCCCCGCGAACGCGACGTCGATATGGCAGCCGGCATATACGGGCAACAGCTCGGGACGATGCGTGAGCAGCAGCGTGAACGCACGGCCGCCATCCCCCGCACTCTGAAGCGCGCGGGAAAGATTCCCCTCCATAACGGATGCGGCCAGGCCGCGGGCATGCGGCGCGGTGAACGCCGGGTCCATGACGCCCGCGACACGCACGCACTCGCCGTCGCGCGCAAGGCACACGGAACGGTTCGCCAGCACGGTCGCGCCAACACGTTTAAGAGATGCCTCTATCTGCGGATACTCGTCCAAACGCGACTCATGGTTGCCCGGCACATAGTACACGGACGCGATGCGCGCCGCAGCGGCGACAAAGCGCACCGCGACCTCCGCACGCGTCTGGCGAGAATCCACCAGGTCGCCGGTGATGAAAATGACGTCAGGCGCGGCGCGGCGAATCGCGTTGAGCAGGCGCGCGTTGCCGGGGCCAAATTCAGCATTGTGCAGGTCCGAGACGTGGATGATGCGCATGCGGTCGAACGCCTGCGGCAGGCGCGGCGATGCCACCTCTACATCCGTGCGCTGGATAGACCAGTTGGACCGGCGCGCCCACGCAAAGGAGGCCGTTGCGGCGGCGATGCCCGCCATGCTTGCGAGCGCCGCCGTGGCGGCGTCGGGCGCGGAGGATTCTCGTGAACCAAACCCGGTCATCCGCAATCCCCCTCTCCGTCCCGACGGCGCACGAGGATGCGCGCGAACTCGCCAAAAATCTGCTCGGAGACGTCTATCTGCGCGCTGTTGAACGATTCGCTCGCGGTGCGATCCAGCAGCACCTCGTAATCCTTATCCGCGCGCAGCCAGTTTTGGGGATCGAAGCAGTCGATCAACTTGGCAAGAAAGCCCACGCAAGCATCCACGGCAGCCTGGCGCTGCGGTGCGGAGGCGTCTGCCGGAAGCACGTTGACCGCGCGGCTGATCTTTCGATACTCGTCCACATAATCGCGGTCCACAATCGCATTGAACACGCGCTCGATCTCCGCGAGCTCCGCTTCCGAATACAGGTGCGCAGCGATCCCCATGGCCAGCTGGTCGGCGTCGCTGAGGGCGAGGCCCATAAAGCCGGGCTCGTCCGCAACGCGGGCAAGGCGATCCATCGCGGCGAGCGCCCCTGCGGCACGCTCCGGAAAATCCGCTGCAAGGTTTTGGGTGCGCAGATGGGCGATGACGCGACGCTGGCGCTGCAGGTGTTCGATCTGCTTCTGCAGGGCGGCATCCAGCTCCGCGAGGATATCGTCCGCAGTGGGCTGATCCGCCGGGAACCGAGGCTCGCGCCGGGAGCGCTCCGCATCGAGCTCGTCCAACATGCCGGCAACCTGGTCCAAGGGAAAGCCCAGCGAGGCCAACTGGCGAATGCGCAGCACGCGCAGCAGATCCTCCGGGCGGTAGTCTCGGTAGCCGTTGGCCTGGCGCGGCGGCTCATCCAGCAGACCGATCGCGTGGTAGTGGCGCAGCGTGCGCACGGTAACGCCGGCAAGCTTTGCCAGTTCGTTGCTCTTCACGGCCCCTCCCCTTCTTACGTTGCGGCGCGCCCTTGGCGGTGTCCATAGGCGGCATGTCAAACGGACGCGCCCTTGCACGGCCACGGCGCCAGCGGGCCAATTTGTTGGAGCGAAGACGCCGCCGAGAACCGGACAAGGGGATGCCACTCAATTATGCCCGTTTTGCAGGGCGCGTTGCCTCTTCCACAGTTACCCTCGCGTCCGACGGCTCCACTCTTGCGGGCAGCGCGCCGGCGACGAGTAGGACGGCTCCGCGAAGAATGGTTCACCGTAATACATGTATTAGGACGTGCCACTTTGAAGTGCTCAAAGCGGCACAAGATAATACCGCTGTAGGAATCTGTATTACCAAGCGCCACTTTTTCCAGAAAAAACGGCACACCTTAATACCAATCCAAAGATCGGTATTACAGCGTGCCGTTTCAGGCTCAAAAAGTGGTTCTAAGTAATACATCTGCCCATCGGGCCGCCGGAGCCGGCATCTTGCCCGCCATCGAACCGTCAGTCGGCGAGCGAAGCCTTGACCTCGCCATCCAGGTGGCGCAGCGGGCGCGCGATGAGGGCGAGCGCGGTCACCACCACCCATGCGCCGGTAAGCACCAGGCCGGCACCGCCGATTTGCGCCATGGAGATCAACACCGAGCCAACGAACGCGCCGGCGGGCGCAACCACCAGGTACAGGGCGTTCAGCGTGCCCATGGCAGAGCCGCGACGGTCGTCCGGCACGCGGTCAAAGGCGAAGAAGCCCAGCAGGGCGGACGCCGGACCGGCGAACAGTCCCAGCACCGCCGCGGCGGCGAGCAGCACCGGCAGCGCGGGGAACTGTCCCAGCACGCAGACGGATGCAGCCATACCCAGCAGCGACACCACCAGCCAGCGCCTGCGAAACATGACGTGGGCGAGCGCGGTGTAGGCGGTCGAGCCAACCAGCAAGCCGGCGCCCATGGCGGAGACCACATAGCCCACTGCCTCGGGCTGGCCCAGCTGCGTGAAGTACGCGGGCAGGACGATTCCCTGCAGGCTGCCCATCACCATGGTGATGCCAAACGAGAGCAGCGTTGAGGCGCGCAGCAGCGAATCGGTCGCAAACAAGGCGGACAGACCGTCGACCAGCACGGACTTGGCGGCGGCGAGCATGCCCGCCTTCTTGGGAGCGGCGGGAGCACCGTCAACACCGGCGGGGACGGACGCAGCATCGCGGGTCATATCCCCGTTGCAGGCAGCGGTGGCATCGTTGGACAAGGACACCTCGCCCACGGAACGCGGCAGCGTCAGGGTCACCAACGCGGCACCGCAAGAGAACGCGGCCGTGATCCACAGGGCGTCGACATCGTCCATAAAACCTATGAGCAGGGCCGCGATGGCGGGACCGATGATGTTCACCAATGCGCCAAGCGACTGGCTCGCTCCCACAAACCGCTGCAAATCGGCGCCCTCGCGCTCGCAGACGGACGGCAGCAGGGCGTCGCGCGCGGACATGCCGGGCACGTCTCCCACCGCGCCCAGCAGGCCCAGCACCACAAACCATCCAAAGCTCAAGCCCCAGACCTCGTCCACCACGGGCAGCAGCGCGCAGCTCGCGGCAGAGATGAGGTCAGCCACCACGCTGACGGTTCGGCGGTTCACGCGGTCGAGCACCGCACCACCCACCACGCCGCATACAAACTGCGGCACCGCGCAGATCAGCGCCAACGAACCCGCCGCCAGCACGTCGCCCGTGCGCGCGAGCAGGACCAAAGGCAGCACCACGCCGGCGATCGAGTTGCCAATGAGCGAGAGCGCATCGGACAGCAGGTACCGCAGAACCGCGCCTTTGAACATAGGGTCTCCTTCCAATCAGACGGTCGCGCCTAATTCGCTGGGCGCGCCGCTTTGACTACGTGTTCGCGGGCCGCATGTTGCTGCAACGGCCCGCACATGATCGCACGGCACGCGGGGTGCCGTCTGATTGGCATTCAAAACTACGACGTTACGTCTGGGTCAACGCTCTCATTTTTTGGACGAGGAGCTTCACAGTTCCTCCCCATTCGTCACGGGAGACGTGGCGGAACTTGTAGCGGAGCCCGCGGGATCCGCGCCGGAGCCCACGCCTACGTCAGCATCCACGTCCACGCCGGGGTCTAGCGCACCCAGCAGCGTGCAAGCCATACCCGCCATTTGGTCCACATCTTCTCGCATGTTGAAAAGCCAGCACTCCTGCGAGGCCACGGTTTGGTCCGCGTGCGCGTCCAGCACATCCAGGGCAGACGTCAGCGATGCCAGGGGCGTCTTGAGCTCATGAGAGGCGCGGCCCACAAAGCGCTGCTGCGCCTCCCACGCGGCGGCGGCCGGAGCCAGCGCGCGGCCAATCACCGCGCGGCACGCCAGCACCAGCAGCACGCAACCCACCGCGCCCACCGAAGCCAGCGCGACGGCAAGGCTGGTCAGATTGGTCAAAGAGGGCGTCTGGTCCACAAACACGAAGGCGCGCGCCGCGATAAGGCCCTCGTCCGCATAGGCGCTCAGGTCATCGTCCTCATAAAAACTCACTACATCGCCGCCGGGATTCCCCATGCCCCTGGGGTTGACGCAGAGCACGTAGGTGCTCCACAGCCAGGTGGTGGGACCGGCCTGGGCGGTGTGAGTCGCCGTCTGCGTCGCTTCGTGCGAGGCCGGCGCACCGGACGCGCGCCCGTGAACGGCATCTATCGCCCCCTGCACCAACCCGACCGCGTCATCGCGGCTCATGATGACCTCTTGCGGCTCGCCCCACTGCGGGGCGATTGCAAACTTCACGGTTCCATCCGCCAGCTCCAGCAGCACAAAGGGGCGCCATGCCGCGACTAGCCCCGGTGACGTGCGGTCTTCCGACTTAATCGCCGCCGCGTAGCTAGCCGACCCATGCGCGAGCGCGTCTTGCGAGGCCGCGTACCTTGCCTGGGCTTGGACCAGCGCCTGGTCAACCGTGGGGACGCCGCCCTGCAGCGCCTGCGGCGTCAGCTCCAAACTGTTGGCAACCACGTCGCTCATGGCAGCGACGTTGCCCTGGCGCGACGTGTATGCGGCGATGCCCCACGCACCCGCCAGGCAGATAACCAAAATCGCGCAGGTAAGTGCACTAGAAAGCAGAATAAGGTTGCGACGCGTCTTTGCCAGATGGCCGGGCACGCGCACGCGAGCGGTCTTGTAAGCGGTATTTTTTTCGCCAAACATAACGCCACCTCATTTCTCATGCAACCTATAACCAGCGCCGCGCACCGTATCTATGGATGCGGGCACGCCGGTTCTGGCGATCTTTTCGCGCAGCGCGTGCATCAACACCTCCAGGCGGTTCCCCGCGCCCGTCGCATACGGTCCCCACACGCGAGCAGCAAGGGCATCTTTTGCCACCACGCGCCCACCCGCGCGCATAAGTGCCTCGAGCAGCGCCGCCTCTTTAGGGGTAAGTTCAACGTCGTCGCCTTCGCCGTCAGCTATGGCGTGGACGATGAAAGAGCGCGCATCTAGCACCAAGCCCGCCGCCGCAAGCGAGCCATCGTCCACAATCTCACGCGGACGGCGCAGCAGGGCGCGCATGCGGGCAAGGAGCTCGCTGGCGTGAAACGGCTTGGGCAGGTAATCGTCCGCACCGGCATCGAGCCCGGCCACGCGGTCCGCCACCGCATCGCGCGCGGTCAGCAAGATCACCGGCGTGGCGTCGCCCGCAGCGCGCAGCCCGCGCAACACGTCGATGCCGCTGCCATCTGGCAACATGATGTCGAGCAAGATCATGTCATAGGCGCCCGACGCCGCCAGCTCCTCCGCTTGGGCACGCGTTGACGCAACGTCCACCAGATAGCGCTCGCCGCACAGAATCTCCGCCACGGCCTGTGCCAGGCGCGGCGCATCTTCTACCAGCAACACCCTCATGGCGCGTCACGCCCCTTTCCCTTGCACAGAAGGCCTGGCCGCAAGCTTCGTCAGCCCCGCGGGCCACCGCGCGTCTTTGGACAAATCCTTGGACAATTTCCTCGTCCAAATGCTCACCCTACAAGATACGCGAGCAACCTGAGGAAAAGCTGAGAAACCGCCAACGGTGCAACGGCGCTCCACGGCGTTGCGATGGAACCCAAGTCTACGCAGCGTAGGTGGCGCGCGGTCGCGGACGCCAGCATAATGGTCGGCGAGCATCGATGTTGACCACCAACAAACCTCAAACCAACCTCGCCGGTATTCGCCGGGATCACCCCGCCACTTTCACCTTACAGGAGGCATCCGTGAACACCTATCTAGCAGCAGATACCATACGCACCCTGCGCGAGGCATGCGCACTTACCCAGCGCGAGCTCGCAACCGCCGTGGGCGTGACGGACAAAGCCGTGTCCAAATGGGAGTCCGGGCGCGGCTTGCCGGACATTTCGCTGATAGAGGGACTGGCGGCGGCACTGGGCGTCTCCGTGGCGGAGCTCCTGAGCGGCGATGTGCGCCAAAACGCCAACCGCGCGGGCAACATGGCGCGCAGCCGCTTTTACGTGTGCCCCATCTGCGGCAACGTGGTCCATGCCATGGGCGAGGGGTCGTTTAGCTGCTGTGGAAGCCAGCTGCTGCCCCAAGAGGCGGAGACGCCAGATGACGCGCATGCCTTTACCATCGAGCGGATAGAGGACGATTGGTACGTGACGCTTGATCATCCCATGACAAAGCAGCACTTCATCAGCTTTGCCGCCTACGTCACCACAGACGGACTCCACCTCAAGAAGCTCTATCCGGAAATGCAGGCGCAGGCGCGTTTCCATATCACGGGTCCGGGCACCATCTACCTGTTCTGCAACCGGCACGGCCTGTTTGCCCAGCGCACTCCCAAGATCGCGCGCCCTTCATCGGCAGGTAAACTCCCCGCGCCACGCTAAGGGTCGCCGCTTTACACGCGGGCGGCAGCGGTACCATTACGCATGGGGCGCAAGCACGCGCGAGCGCATGTGCCAGCAGCCCCTTTTGCCAACCGCTTTGTGAGGAGACCCCCTGGTGAACGTTCTTGTCCTGCCTCCGTTCAACGCCGCCCAAAAAACCGTCCTCGAGGCGGGCGCGCCGGGCGCAACCTTTGTCTACAGCGATTATCACAGCGCGACCGACGAGCAGATCGCCGCGGCGGACGTTATTGTGGGAAACCTCTCCCCCAAACGCCTGGACAAAGCGACCCATCTGCAGCTGCTGCAGCTCAACTCCGCCGGATACGACAACTATGCCGCAGCGGAGACGCTGCCCCGCGGTGCGCGCGTATGCTGCGCGGTGGGCGCGTACGGCCAGGCGGTTTCCGAACACATCTTCGCTATGGTCCTCGCCATGATCAAGCGCCTGCCCGCCTACCACACCGACCAACTCTCCCACACATGGAGCGACCACGGCCCCGTCACCTCGCTGCGAGGCGCGCGCGTACTGGTGATGGGCACCGGCGACATCGGCACGCACTTTGCCCAACTCTGCCGGGCCATGGGCGCCAACGTCACCGGCATAAGGCGCTCTGCCGTAGACGCCCGCCCGCCTTTTGAGCGCATGGTCACCATGGACCAGCTATATAGCGAGCTGCCCCGCGCAGACGTGGTCGCCTCGTTCTTGCCCAGCGATGCGACCACCCGCGGCCTTGCGGACAAGCGCTTTTTCAGCTCCATGCCAGCCGGCTCGTTTTTCGCCAACGGTGGACGAGGAGACCTTGTTGTGGCAGATGACCTTATCGAAGCGCTCTCATGCGGGCACATCGCCGGCGCCGCGTTGGACGTAACCGCGCCCGAGCCCCTGCCGGCAGACCACCCGCTATGGGACGCGCCGGGCGTGCTGATCACACCTCACATCTCCGGCAACTTCCACCTACCCGTGGTGCTGGACAACATCGCCGCGATCGCAGCAGAGAACCTAGCGCACCTGGCCGCGGGCGAGCCCCTGCGCAACCACGTGCTATAAACGCGAAAAGCAACGCAAAAGGGTCCGCTCGGCTCAGGCGAACCGGGCGGACCCTTTAAGCAATTCATTTTGCGCGCTCGAAAGCGCCTCGCATGCGCATGTGCCCAGGCTAGACCAGCTTGCCCTGGCAGTGGTCGATGCCGTGCTGGACGCACTGAGCGGTCCAGTCCTGGAAGGTGCGGGTGCGCGGCACCAGCTGATCGCCCACCAGCTCCTGGAACGCGACGCGAACGGTCTGGAAGCGCTTGACGTTGGAGGTGGTTTCCAGGCTCAGGCAGCCCTCCATGGTCTTGAACGGCTTCATGCCGGCCATAATCTTGGGGTTGTAGAGAACGAAGACGTGGCCCTTCTGCTCGTAGGCGACGATGGCCTTGTTCACGCCGATCTGGTTGGCGGCCAGGCAGGCGCAGTCCTCCAGCGAGTTCATGGTGTCGATAAGGTCCTGGGCGACGGCGGCGTCCTCAGCGGTGGCCGGCTCGGCAACCTGCGACAGCAGAATCTGATCGTGAACAATCTCCTTGATCATGGAAATCCCTTCGAATGCTCCGGGCACATCCCGGTTTTGCAACAATGCTAACCACTAGATAATACACAAATCCTTGCACGTGCTGGGCATTTCTCGCAATCTGCTTCGCATCGCCGCATCTTACCGCATCTTAGCGCTGCATCTTAGCGCTGCATCTCAGCGGCTCATCGCACGGGGCAAACACCCGTTTCCCAGCTATGCCAAATACTCAGATAGGTACTCCCTAACTCCCGGCAAGGCAATGCGCACCCTTGCCCTTCCCTGCATTTCGATAACCCCTTGATCAAGCAACCGCTTTCGATATGTCGTCACATAGCTCGCCGTCTTGTTCAGACGCATCGCAATCTCTTCAGACAAGCTGGAGTCCTCGTCCTCAAGCATAGCGAGCAAGAACTTGATATCCATATCAGAAAGCTCGTCAAGTGTTGGGCGCAGAATTCGATTTCGCATGTCCCTCTGAGCCATATAGGTTCCGCGCTCAACGGATTCCATAGTTATGTCGTTACTTGCCGAGCGCTCCTCCCAAGAGCGAAAACCCACAAGCTGCATCATGAAAGGGAAGCCATCTATCTCTTTAACGGCACGCTCCAGCACCTCGTCCAAAATCGTCGAACCGCCTATTTCAACCGTCGCTTTAAAGGCGCTCGCAATTTCCTCGTCATCGATTCTCCCCACCTTGTACTGGCTGGATCGACGCAAGAAGGAAACAGACTCATCCCTAAGCAGAGAAGAGACCTTGTAGGGAAGGCCCGCCATCAACAGGCCAACTTTTCTTCCCTCGCGCACAAATAGCTGGTAGATAGCAGCAAATTGAATCATCTCATCAAGCGCAGGGTCGATTTCGTCTATGGTGACGTAAAGACCAATCCCCTTTGCATTGAGCACTTCAAGCAGGTCCGTCATCGCGCTTCTCCAATTCTGTGAAGGAGGCACGTCCTCAGACCATTCAACGCCAATGATCTGGCCAACCGTTAGGCCCGTTATATGCTTCTGGTCGCGCTCGTCCAAAAACTCGCGAGCCTTGCGCCTTGTTTGCTCAAGAATATCCTGCAGCATTCCAGGCAGGCACGGAACGTCGACAGAGATCCAACCGGTCTGCTGTGCCTTGCTCGACAGATGAGACAGCAAGGCCGTTTTTCCCGTGCCGCGGGCCCCCACCAGAATTGAAGAAAGCGCCGGGTCTCCAGGACCATTCTCCAAAGCGCGCTCAATCTCCCCTAGCAAAAACTTTCTGCCAGCCATATAGAGGGGAACTTGTCCAAAATTCGGCGTGAAGGGATTTTTCATTTCCGTCACCCATCCGAGTCATCCAATTCAATCTATACCATTGTACCCAGCCCTTGATTCCCTTGATCCCTTTGATTCCCTTGATTCCCTTGATTCCCTTGATTTGTTTTATCTGCTTGATGCCTTCGAAACAATATAAGCTGACAGAGCACCTTTACGCTCACCCCTGGGACATCAACGAGCGAAGAAGCAGCAGCCCTATCTTGTCTTTCCTGGTTCGCTCTCTACGTTCCCCGCATGCAGCTTGATGACGTATTCGATATCCGGATACGCATCCGAGGCGACGAGCGTCCGTATTAGGTTCATATATATGCTTTTACGTGCTGTTTTACAATTTCATGAGGGGTTTTCAAAGCAAAAGAGCCCGGTCCGCCTGAATCGAGACAGGAAGACCGAACCTTTTTCTCATTGGAACGTGGAGTGGTGACGAAATAACCTACTGGTCCAACTCGTCCATATACGCCGCCTCTATCTGGGCGATGCGGTTGTAAAGATAGCGGTTCTGCGGCACCAGGATGCCGTGGCGGTCCGCCAGGCGAATAACGGTGCCGGCGAACTGGTCGACCTCCGAGCGCTTGCGGTTGATGCGGTCCTGCGCCATAGACGGCATGCCGGCAGGGTCGAGCGATTCCACCATAGAGACCATTTGCAGTAGGTCATCCTCGTCCAAATCAACGCCCTCCGCGTGCGCCACGGCGATCGCCTCGCGCATGGCGGCGATAAAGCAGCGGTTTTGCTCGCCTGGAGCCGCGATGCTGCCGTACGAGCCGCCAAAGACCATGCACGTTTGGTTAAGGCCCACGTTGAGCATGAACTTGACCCACTGGCGCCGGCGAATGTTCGCCTCGACCGCATGCGAAATGCCCGCGCGGGCCAAAAAGTCCGCGATCTGGTCGACCACGCCCGGGGCGGTTGCCGGCGCGGGGCCAAGCCGGATCTCGCCCGGATGCGTGTAGGTGAGCGCGTTGTCGATAAAGACGGCGTCCATGCCCTGCGCCACGCTGAGCACCGTGTTCTCCCACCCAAAGCGCTGGGCGATCGCCTCTTCGCTAGTGATGCCGTTAAGCAGCGAGATGATGCGCGTCTGGGGACCCACACAGCTCTCCATGGTGACAAGCGCCTGCTCAAGTCCGGTCGCCTTGATCGCCAGAATCAGCAGGTCTACCGGCTCCTCTTCCGCGGCGATCGAGGCGCCCACGGTGCGGATGCGGCACGGACGGCCGTTGATGGTGAGGGCATCTTCCGCGTGGCGGGCCAGCCGGTCATCGTCCATAACATATTCGACCGCGTCCGGACCGATGTTGCGCGCAATGAGGCTGCCGTACAGCAACCCCACCGCGCCCTTGCCAATAATCGCCGCTTTCTTGATATGCACGGTTCCCCCGTTTCGCATTGGTTTTTCCTACATGGATACCGCCGGCGCTGCGAAGCGCCGCAGCGCGCCAAGATCCGCCCGCCTGTCGCAGCGCTTACGCCAGCAACGCCGAGTGCGCCCCGTCGATATGCACATCGGCCTCGTAGAACGCCTCGAACGCCGCGATGGCGTGCGCGACGTCGCGGGCACCGGCCGTCTCATAGGACGAGTGCATAGCCAACTGCGCGCAGCCCACGTCCACGCCATGCATGCTGACCTGCATATTTGAAAGGTTGCCCAGCGTGGAGCCACCCGCCATGTCGCTCTTGTTGGCGAAGGTTTGGCGCGGGACGCCGGCGCGGTCGAGCAGCGCCGCGAAAACCGCGCGGCTGAAAGCGTCCGTGCAGTACGCCTGGTTTGCCGCCTCTTTGATCACCAGCCCGCCGTTGAGCACGCAGCGGTTGCGCTCGTCGGCGCGCTCGGGACGGTTGGGGTGCACGGCGTGCGCGTTGTCGCAGCTCACCATAAACGATGCGGCGAGCGCGCGGCGCAGGTCTTGGGACGAGAAGCCCAGCGACTGGTTGATGCGCTCCAGCGTGTCGCGCAGCAATGTGGACATGGCACCCTGCTTGGTGTTAGAACCAACCTCCTCGTTATCAAAACAGCAGTACACGGAGATGCGGTTCTCTAAAGGCGCCCCCACCTGCAAAAATGCGCTTAGCGAGGTATAGGCGCACATAAGGTCATCCAAGCGCGGGGAGCTAACGAACTCCTCGCCCTCGCCCCAGACCTGCGCGGGCTGCAGGTTCACCAGGAACAGGTCGCGCGCAAGCACTTGGTCCGGACGCACGCCCAGCTCGCGGGCAACGAGGGCGTCGAACGCACCAGCCTTGAGCTCGCCCGCGGAGAACAGCGGGCAGAGATCGACCTGACGATTGGGCGCGAAGCCCTTGTTGACCTCTCGATCCATGTGAATGGCGAGGCTTGGGATGATGGCGACGGGACGGTCGATGAACAGCAGGCGGCTGTGGATAGCCACCGGCATGACGGCGGCGTCCGCGTCGGCAGCGCCATCCGCGCCCTCCTCGTCCACATCTTCACGCACCAACACGCGGCCAGCCAGGCCCAGCGGACGATCGAACCAGCTGTAGTCGATCATGCCGCCGTAGGCCTCGACGTTGAGACGCAGCGATTCGCCCGCGCCGTCCAGCTCCGGCGCCGCTTTAACCTTGAACGTGGGCGAGTCGGCGTGCGACGCGGCGACTTGGAAGTGATACGCGGGGCAGTCGAGTTCGTCCGCGAAGCGAAAGTCCGTTTGCTGCGCGCCCGCGGCGGGCGCCGGGACGCCCTCGCCCACTTGCCAGGCGATGACGCTTGAACCGTTGCGCTGGGTGTAGTACGCCCCGCCCGGCTCGAGGTCCCACGCGGCGGATTCTGGCAGATAGGTGAACCCGGCATCGTCCAGCCAGTCGCATATCGACGCGGCGGAATGGAACATGCTGGGACTCGCCTCGATGAAGTCGAGCATATCGCGCGCGATCTCCGTGTCCGTGGGGTCGACGTCCTCGCCCTCGCCCTCGTCCGCACCCGCGCCCACCGGGCCGGCCGCGAGGTCATCGGCGGAATTGAGCTCCGCCTCTGCGAAATCGATCTCCTCGCCGAGGAAATCGGTCTCCACATCAGAAGCGTCGTATCCCTCATCCGAGCGCGCGGCGTCCACGCTATAGTAACGGCCGCCCGCGGCGTGTGTTGTATACATATGGTCCCCCTTCTACCTGCAGCGATTGCGCGTCGCGCTTCAAACAGCGAGGTCTCCGCGGCTGCAGAATAACTTGTACGGCGCGTCGGCGCGCCGTGTTGACCGCTCTTGATTATCGTCCATATCGCCTGCGCTGAACATGGGGATTGGGCCTGAACCGCGAAACGCCTGCATGGCCGCCGCCCGCCATTCCGAACGGTCGATCCGGGCCGAGAGCGCGCAAGGCGGGGTCTAGGCCAAAAAGCGAGTTAGGGGGTGCGGCAGAAATCCTGAAGCACGGGGACCGAGAAGAGAGAATGTCAAAAAGTGCGTTAGTGCGGAGGTTTGGTCAAATAATGCGTTAGTGCGGTTTGAAGGCGGCCCAGCTCGACTTTCTTATTCACCGAGCAGCTCCGATCAAGTCCTCCAACTGGCGATATTTAAGAGCGCTATTCATAAGGTACCCTTGCTATACCTCGCCCGAACCGCACTAACGCACTATTTGACACTTTTGAACCGCACTAAGCGACTATTTGACCAAACCTTCGCACTAACGCATTATTTGGCACTCGCCGCGGCCCCGAGCCCACGGCCCGCGAGCGCGGGGCTGCGCTCGTAGCCGACCGCGCCCGCAACCCCGCGTCCGCGCCCGCTTACGTTCGTCCTCAACAGCACGCAAACGTAAAATCCCTAACAGGAACTCGTCAAGATTGGCGCCAACGCCCCACGCGGCATAAGGTTTGTGCCAAACTAGAAAGAATCTGCAAGAGTGGCGCCGCACCAAACCGCGCGCCCACGCCGGCACGCGGCTTAAGCACGCGCTTGAACTCGCGCTTAAGCACGCACGACAACGCCCGCCAACGTGAGACCGCCGGCGCACACCATTTGAACCCTTGGGGGAGGAACCATGCCCAGGATTGGACTTCTTACCAGCGGCGGCGACTGCCAGGCGCTGAATGCCACCATGCGCGGCATCGTCAAGACCATGATCAACAACGCCCACGAGCCCGTTGAGATCTACGGCTTCAAGGACGGCTACCAGGGCCTTATCTACGGTCGCTACGACCTTATGAAGCCCAGCGACTTCAGCGGCATCCTCACTCGCGGCGGCACCATTCTGGGCACCAGCCGCACGCCGTTCAAGCGCCTGGACACCCCGGAGGAGGACGGCGTCGAGAAGGTCCCCGCCATGGTGAAGACCTATCAGAAGCTGCGCCTGGACTGCCTGTTCATGCTGGGCGGCAACGGCTCCACCAAGACCGCCAACCGCCTGCGCGAAGAGGGCCTCAACGTCATCGCCCTGCCCAAAACCATCGATAACGATACCTTTGGCACCGACCTCACCTTTGGCTTCACCAGCGCCGTCGAGGTCGCGACCCGTTGCATCGACGACATCCACACCACCGCGTCCAGCCACGGCCGCGTCTTTGTCATCGAGATCATGGGCCACAAGGTTGGTTGGATTCCGCTGTACTCCGCCGTCGCCGGTGGCGCGGACGTGTGCCTGATCCCGGAGATCCCCTACGACATCGCCAACGTTCAGGCCGCCATCGAGCGCCGCATGGAGGCGGGCAGCCGCTTCACCATCGTGGTGGTGGCAGAGGGCGCCATCTCCAAGCAGGACGCCGCCCTGTCCAAGAAGGAGTACAAGGCAAAGCTGGCCGAGCGCACCTCCCCCTCCATCGCCTACGACCTGGCCCACCAGATCGAGCAGGCGACCGGCCGCGAGACCCGCGTCGCCATTCCCGGCCACACCCAGCGCGGAGGCGCGCCCGACGCCCAGGACCGCATCTTCGCGTCCCAGTGCGGCGTCGAGGCTGCCCTGGGTGCGCTTGAGGGCGAGTACGGCTTCATGGTTGCCCAGCGCAACGGCAGCATGTGCCGCGTGCCGCTTGAAGAGGTCGCCGGCAAGCTCAAGTACGTCGACCCGCAAAGCGACCTGGTACGCGAGGCTCGCGCCTTGGGCATCAGCTTTGGCGATGAGTAGCACCCGTTTTTGGACGAGGATTCTCTGGACAAGTTTTTCCTGGACGAGAACCCACTAACGCAACGCAAGGGCCCCGCAGGTTGTCGTGGAATACCCATTCCTCAAGACAACCCGCGGGGCCCTTCTTGCTAGCGGTAGTCGCTAGGGATTGATAGCGTCAAACGACCTTCATTTCATTGGCTGCGCGTCGTTATAATGACTCCACATTCTCACAATCTTTACAGTTCCGATGTACTCAATTCCCTCTTTTACATGAGCTTCTCTTGCGACCTCATATACCAACCTATGCTGAAGATTGATTCTTCGCGAATATAATCCTGCAAGATTTCCTACAAGCGCTTTATATGAAGGAGGCTGACCAAAGGGGTCTTTTCTAACCACTTCAATTAAGTGCTTTGCCTTTGCGTCGAGACCTGCCGCTTTGAGATTCTTCGCATCCTTGACGGCCTGTTTGGTGAATACGACGTCCCACATCGTCACCACTCCAAAGCGTTCTCATCAACACATTCGGCTGCAGGTTCCTCCATCCCGGCAATCAACGACTCGTACATTCCCGGAATACCTGTAAGATACAGGGTTTCCTCGATTGCCGCCCACTCGTCCTCGCCAATCAGTACAGCGCCTTTACCTTTACTATTTGTAATAGAAACAGGTGCACAATCCTCATTAACGCGAGAAATAAGATTGTAGAGGTCTTTCCTTGCGGCTGTTGCAGTAATGGAACCCATGATGCCTCCATGCCCGTACGTAATAACGTACGTCTACTTTACCGTACGTTATTACGTACGTCAACGCAACTCACAAATCTTATAAGGAGCCCTGGTCCACGCGCTTCTCCATAATGTAGTCGTCCATAACAAAGCCCTGGCCAATGTCCGTCTCGACGGCATCGATGACCTCAAAGCCGTTGCCCTTGTATGCGCGAATGCCCAGCACGTTGCCCTTGTTAACGGTAAGGTACATGGCGCGCAGACCGCGCTTGCGGCACAGGTCCTCGTAAAACGCGATCACGCCGCTGGCGAAGTGGCACCCGCGCTCGCAGGCGCGCAGGTAGATCTTGGAGATGAAGAAGCGCCCGGTCTTTGGCTCAACGTGGCCGCCGGTGTAGCCGACCACGCGGCCATCGTCCGGGGCGAGCACAAACCAGTACTCGTACGCGGAGCTCGCCATATCACGACGGATGGCGTCGGCGGTCTGGAAGCGCTCGACCATGTAGCGGGTTTGCGCCTCGCCAATATGCGCTGGCCAATACTCAAACCAAATCTCGTGCGCAAGCTTAGCCAAGCGCTCGATATCCGCATCGGTCTCAACCGGTTGCAAGCCCGGCATCGCAAGCGCGCGCTGCTGCACAGCGTTCTCGTCCATAAAACCTCCCCCGGCGGCGCCGCGAAGCGCACACTACCCCTACGCTCCTCCTAATGATGCGCCACGCAAGAGGTCGCGGGCGCGTCTTCCGCACAATTTACCAACCTATTAAGGAACGCGCGGAGCGCATACCCGCGCGCGCCAAGGGGCATCATGCTTATATGTTGCGCAACAATACCAGCCCCGGGCGGCCGCTCACCCCCGCGCCGTCCGGAGCCCTTGGGAGTGAATATGATGCACCTTGGATCACTATCCAACCAGCCCGACCGCGCGGGCAACCACCCCGTTGCCGAGCGCCGCGCCGCCACGGGAACCCGCGTCGCCGCGCGCGTGGTTTCGGACGAGGACCTACACTTTGCCCGCGACCTTATCGCCCGCATAGCTGATGCCCTAGAGCAGGTGCTTTGCTGCCGACGCCCCGCGATCGACCTGGCCGTGATGACCATGATCGCCGGCGGGCACCTGCTGATAGAAGACGTACCCGGCACCGGCAAGACCACTCTGGCGCGCGCCCTGGCCCGTACGGTGCAGTGCGACATGGTGCGCATCCAGTTCACCTCCGACATGCTGCCCAGCGACCTTACAGGCGTCTCAGTGTTCAACCAGCAGACCCAGGAGTTCACCTTTCACCCGGGACCGCTCTTTTCGCAGGTAGTGCTTGCGGACGAGGTCAACCGCGCCAACCCCAAGGCGCAGGCCGCCATGCTGGAGGCCATGGAAGAGCGCCGCATCTCCGTCGACGGCGTCACGCGCGAGCTGCCGCGCCCGCACCTGGTGATCGCCACGCAGAACCCCATCGAGATGGAGGGCACCTACCCTTTGCCCGAGGCGCAGCTGGACCGCTTTATGACGCGCATCAGTCTGGGCTACCCCTCGCCTGCCGTGGAGGCGCAGATGGTGATGTCGCCCAGCGGCAGCGACCCGCTTGAGCGCCTGGAGCCCGTCTGCACCGCCCAAGAGCTGCTTGCCGCCACGCGCATCGCCGCGCAGATCAAGGTGTCCCCGCAGGTAGCGGACTACGCCGTGGCCCTGCTTACCGCCACGCGCACCAGCCCGCAGATCGCCTTGGGCGCCTCGCCGCGCGCGGGTCTGGCGCTACTTGCCATGAGCCGCGTACGAGCGCTGACGCTGGGGCAAGAAGCGGTCTACCCCGGCGACGTCCGCGCCATGGCGCTGCCCGTGCTCTCGCACCGCATCCGCTTTGCAAGCATGAACGCCCGCACCGCTACTATCGACCAGCAGCGCGACGCGCTGGCCCGCGTGCTGCAGCAGGTCCCGGCCCCCAATCCGCCCTCGTCCAATTGGGCTGCACCAAATCCGCCCGCACCGACAGACGCGACCAGAGACGCCAAGTAGGCCGCCATGAAGCGCCGCCCCGCACATACGCCGCCCGTCCTCGCGCCCACGGCGTATGGGTGCGCTGCGGCGGTGCTGGGCGCCGTCCTCTACCTAGTCGCCGTGCAGACGGGCTCGGACGCGTGCATGGCGGGCGCGTTGGCGATCCTGCTTTCGCACATCGTCTCCCTGGGCGTGGCGCTGTCCGCGTTTTTGGACGAGAAATGGCGCGGTAAAGCGGAGCGCGCGCCAAGGGCGGCCCGCATGGTGCACAGAATCGCCCGCGCATCCGCAGATCGCCGCGAGCGCATCACCTACAAACGTATCGACCAGATGGGACGCGTCGTCGCCACGTTGATCCTTGGGCTGCCTCCCCGTGAGCGCGGCGTCTACCAGGCGCGCAGTAAGCTTGTCAGCGCAACGGGCCCCTTATGGCTGTGGCGCTCCAACGCACGCGCCGCCATGGACGGCGAGCTTCTGCGCCCGCCCACCAACGTGGATGCAAGCGGTGCCGCGGGCACAGCCGCGCTCGCGCAAGTCGGCCCCGGCGCGCAGGTCGCCAGCGAGCTCGACACCTCGTTGGTGCGCCCCTACCAACGCGGCGACCAAATGAACGCAATCGCCTGGCGCCAGACCGCCCACCACGGCAGGCTCATGTCATTTGAGCGCCGCCGCATCACGCACGCGCGCGTACTGGTGGTCCCCGATACCTCGTCCGCAACCAGCCCCGCAGACGCGGACGTGCTCGCATCCCACACGCTCGCCACCTGGGAATCCATCCAGCGCTCGGGCAGAACAGGCTCCGCCCGGCTGCATGCCTTCCTTGCAGACGGCGAGGTTCAACTGGACGATGACGCATCCGTTTCACGCTACTGCGCGGCGCTGTATCCAGAGCCGACGCAAGACGCGACGGATGCACGCGCGCGAGCGCAGCGCGTTGTCGACACCGCCCATGCCGTGCGCGCGGGGCAGATTATCTTCATCACCGTAGATGAAAACTCGCAGATTGCCCATGCGCTCGCCGCAAGCGATTTGGCGCACTTGATAACCGCCATCGAGGCTAAAGCCGCAGCGCAGGACAAGGATGAGCAAGAGAGCGCGGACACAGGCACAGGCGCGAACGCAAACGCAGGGGCAGACGCAGCTCCGGCGCAAACGCATCCCATCGCACGGACGCTATACGGCTTTCTTATTTGCGCCGCGACCTTCTACCCGCTGCTGCTTTTAGTGCAAACCATGGGAAAGATGTTCTCGCCCGGCGAATGGAACATGACCGCGCTCTACGCGTTTGGCCTTGTGTGCGCAGAGGCTGCCCTCATGGAAGCCTTGCCGCCCTCGTCCGCAGCGAACACCCGGCGCACGTCGAAGCCGCGGCGTATTCCCATATCCGCGGCGCAGGCGGCCCGCATCGCCTTGCTTGCAGCCACCACCGTCGCCCTACTGGCGTTCGGCGCCATCACAGCACGGCAAACCTTGAGCCAACGCGCCGACTTCGCCCTTTTCAAACAGATCTACGAGCAGCCCGCCTTGCTAGGGTCGCTGCAGCTTGACGGGCCCATCGCCCCCATCATCAATATCGTTACCATCGGCGTGGGCACGCTGTATTACGGCCAATGGGTGCCCATCAACGTTGGCTTTGCGGGCGACGCGGCTCTGGTCATCATTTGGTGCGCTATCGCCATGGCGCTCAGGCCGCTGCTCCTTAGCCGGCGATCCCGCCCACTTGTCGCCGCAGCTCCCCTTATCGCCCAGGCGGCCGCCTTTCTACTTATGGGCGAGTCCGCACACCTGCCGCAAGCGGGTGCGACCATTCTCTGCGGGCTCATCCTCGCCGCGCTCTCCCACCTGCCAAAGGACGCGATGTGCGCGGACGCCCCCCGATCAAAGGGCCTCCTCGTCCGCTCCATCACAAGCGCGAGCATCGCCAGCATGGTCGCCATCGCCGCCGCGGCAGCGGCACCCGCCGCCATCAGCGTTAGCCCGGCCTCGCCGTTCGAAATCATCCCCCGGCAGGGCATCTTATCCAACGGCGCCATCAACCCTGTGCTCGACCTCAAGCGCGACCTTACGCGCCCGGGCAAATCGATCGCGCTGACCTACCAGGCAGACGTTGCGCAGACGGGCGCAAGTGACGGCACCGTGAAGACCTATGGGTCACTCTACCTGCGACTCACCACGCTGGGATCGTTCAACAGCGGCACGTGGGTGATGGGCCAAAACACCGCCGCAACGGGCGTTGCCCTAGACGAGGCATCGCCCGCGCTTTCCGCTTTCGCCAATGCGGAACGCCTCAACAGCGCGGCGATCGGCGAGGTGAAGACGGTGCAGGCGACCATCTCGCTCGATAACGTATCGAGCGCCCACCTGCCCGTTCCCTCTAACTCGTTCAACATAACGCTGGCAGATGATATGGACGATGCCGGCGAGCAGGAGCGCGACAACGCGCGGGCCGCTATGGATAAGCTCATGTGGTCACAAGACGGCGGCGCCGGGACGCGCGACGGCTCCAACGTCCCCAGGGGCTTTAGCTATACGGCAACCTGCGCCTACCAAGCCCCCGTAAGCGAGTCTGACCAGCTTGACCAGATCGCGAGCATCGCCAGCCGTCTGAATGCCCAAGTCGTTGCGCAAGAAGACGGCGACACCAGCGCCCTTTCGCAGGGACAACCGGATCGCGGCTACCTGTATCTAGACCAAGCTTTGCCAGATGAGCTGCAAGAGTTTATCGACACCGCGCGCGCAAACGGCATCGCAGAGGTTCCCGCCATACGGCGCGATGCCGACACTTCCTTGAACGCGGACGGCCTTTCCCCGCGGCAAGCAGCCCAGATAGCAGCCATGCGCTACCTGATGGATTATTTTGCAAACGGTGACTTTACCTACTCGGTCGATGCGCCGGACGGCAGCGGGTCCAACAACCTCCAAGTCATCGCCAATTTGCTCCAGGAGCGGCGGGGTTACTGCGTTCACTACGCCTCCGCGTTGGCTGTGCTGGGCCGCGCGCTCGGCGTTCCCACGCGGCTGGTCCTGGGCTACCGGGCCAACGCGGACGGCGCCGCGATCGCCCTGGAAAACGGCGTTGAAATCGTAACGTACCAGGCAACCAACCATGACCTCCACGCATGGACGGAAGCGTTCATCGACAACGTGGGCTGGGTCTCTTTTGACGTGACGCCCTCCATCGCCCAGAGCGACCCCGCCCTCGACGCACCCGTTGACGCGGAGGGCAATCAGCCCACTGACCAGGCAGATGATCAGGATGCGCCGAACTCTAGCGATGCCGGCCCGAGTGATAACGATGCCCCGTTTGCCGGCAACAACGGCGACGCCAACGATGATGCGCCCTCGATCCTGCCAGCGATCGCAGAAGCCCTATCATCGATGGCCGCCAAGCTGGCCGGCTTGCTGCCCTATATCTGCGGCCTACTCGTCGCTGCCGCAGCGGCGCTCTCGCCCGCACTGCTCCGCCGCGCTCGCAAAGCCCACCGCCTGCACGCCGTACGCCACGCCTCAAGCGACCCCGCGCGCGCAATCGCCTCCGCATGGGCCGAGGCGACCGACGCCGCCCTCGACGCCGGCATAACGTGGAGCCCCTGCGACACGGAAGAAGACATCGCCAGGTCCATCGCTAGCGCACTGGATGATACGGCAGCGACAACCGCGCTCTTCCAGATAAGCCGGGGCATGTGCGCGATGCGCTATGGCGGCGGAAGATTAGCTGCGCTGACAAACGATCTGTCAGCACTACTCGGCAGCGCCCTTGCCGCCATCGACGCATACGCACGCCGCACCGACGGCGCCCGCAACGTCATGGCTCGCGCGAACCGCCGGCTTGTGCCCGCATCGCTCTTCGCCCAGCGGCACATCAGGCAGCGTTAAATCGATGGTATTCAATTATCTCTTATACTTCAGCGATTATATACGTTATTTCTTATACGCAGAAAACCGCGATTGTTCATCTTGGTCAATGAGGTGCTCCAGGCGGGCTGGCGCGTCGCTGCAAATGAGCCATCGGGTTAACGCTGAGCGCTCAAGGCGGGCTAAAACCCCAACATCGGCACCTCGAACCATCATCAAGACCCTTCTGCGAGAGCCCAAACCACCTTTTTGCCGGCATATCGACCCCAGCGCGCTCCCACTCGACCCCTTTTTAGAGCCAAAACGCCATTCATGGTCTTGTATTCCCCGCCTGAAGCCTTTCAATTGCCATCCCGATCCGGCACGGCAGGAACCTCATGCTCCAATCCAAGGAAAAGGCGCCACGGGTTCGCCCCGCAGCGCCTCACATGACTCGATTATGCGTCTGGAGCCCTTTGCAAGAATCATTCCAGACGAGCGCTAGAAAACCAGGTGCACGCCGCGTCCGCTTCTCGCCCTACGCCTGCTTCTCCATCACGGCACCAAAGGCACAAGGACCGCAGTGGCTGGAAACCATGCCGCCAACCTCTACCCAGTCGAAGCTCTTAAAGCCCAGCTTGGTCACGTACTCCTCCACGGCATCCTTGATATCCTGACCCAAGCCGTCGGAATACGCCAAGCCGATGCGCTCCATGTTCACCGTGCCCTCGCTCATAAGGTGGTCGATAAAGTGCAGCGCGGCGCGCTTCATGGAGCCGCGCAGCTTCTTGGTCGCCACAAAGTTGCCGTCAACCAGCTCGATAACGGGCTTGATCTTAAGCAGGTGCGCGCCCAGGAACTGCGTATTGGACAGGCGCCCGCCCGCGCGCAGGTACGCCAGGTCGCTGGGAACAAAGCCCAGCAGCACGCGATCGCGCATGGACTCGATAAACGCCAGCACGTCATCGACGGTGGCGTCCGGGTGCTCCTCGATAAACTGCGCGGTGCGGACAACCACCAGCGACTGGCCGATAGATACGCTCTTGGTGTCGATGGAAACAACGTAGTGACGTCCTTGGGCGGCGGTAAGCGCGGACGCGTAGCTGCACGTCGTCACGGACGAGTACGCCACGTGCAAAATGGTGGCGTCCGGATACTCCTCATGCAAGCGATCGAACATGGTGACAAAGCCGTGCAGCGTGGCGGCGCTGGTCTTGGGCATCACGCCGAGTGCGCGGGAACGCTCGTAAACCTCGTGCCCGCTGACGGTGCCGTCGTCCATGGTCTCGTCACCAATGATGACATGCATGGGAACGATGTGGATGTTGTAGCGCTCGCGGACCTCGACGGGAATATCCGCGCCCGACTCCGCAACAATGACGAACTTGCTCATGGTCAACCCTATCTTCCCAATCGCGCCGCCCGATGCAGCGGCACGCCAAAAGCTGGATACCCATAAGTCCCCTTGCAGCGACGGGACAAAGCATCCAGCAGCGATCTCGCGTCTATTCTACACAGTCCGCGCGGGTTGTAGATATTTGGTAACACGTACGTGCGCTAGTATTCCGCGAACGTTCGGCGATTACGTTCATTGCTGGACAAACGGGGCGAAACCGGTTTCCCAGCTTCGCCCCGCCACTTTCGTTGTCTATGTGCAACCGGCCTGCAGACTCTGTTGCGGACGTAGCATGCAACCCTGCGCGGCCCTGCGCTACTCCGCGCTCTTGAGCGCGCCAACCATGTCAACGCGGTCGAGCGAACGGTTGGTGATCGCGTTGATGATCAGCGTGAACAGCAGCGACATTGCAGCCGCGATCGCGTACGTGGGCAGCTCCACAAGGGTGTCGAAGTACAGCGACGGCATCCTCAAAATCACCGTGAGCGCACGCGTGATGGCATAGCCCAACGGGAACCCAGCGACGATGCCGACCAGCGTCAAAATGACGGTCTCCTTGTTGATGTAGCGGTACACCTCGCGCCGGCGGAAGCCCAGCACCTTAATGGTGGCCAGTTCGCGCTCGCGCTCGGAGATGTTGGTGGTCGAGAGCGTGAACACCACGGCGAACGCCAGCGCCGCCGCCATCACGGTCACCACGTAGACCACCACGTCGATGATCTTGAAGCTCTCGGAAAAGTCGTTGGCGATGCGCGCGGTGCTGGACACGGTCATAAAGAGATCGTCCGCAGCAAGCGTGTCCGCAAAGGCGATCTGCGCGTCATCGTCCCCGCTGAGCAGCGCCAAAAACGCGTTGGGCGCCGCGTCCTGCCCAAAGGCGTCGCGGTACGTGCTTTGGTCCATAAAGACAAAGTTGCCCAGGTAATTAAGGACGATGTCCTCTATGCGCACCTCGCCCTGGCGCAGCGAGGAGTCCTGCAGCGTCACGCTATCGCCCAGCGCGAACCCCAACACCTGCTCGGCGTTCTTGGTGATAAGGGCGCTGCCCGCGGGCACCGTGAGCGCGCGGCCGTCCAAGCTCTCCATCTTAAGGTAGGACGAGAGGTCCGTGCCATCCGGCACCACCATGATCTGCACGCTCTCGCGCACGCCGCCAAACTCCGCGGTCACCGAGTCGATGCGAAGACCCAGCAGCTCGTCCACCTCATCGGCATCGAGCAGCTCGTCGCGCGCAGCGGCGTAATCATCGTCCGCGGTCACGGCCATAAGGTCGTAGCGGACCACGCCGGCCTCGCCGTACTGGCGCGGTTTGAGTGAGATCACGGTATCGCGAATGCCCAGGCCGCAGATCAGCAGCGCGGTGCAACCGGCGATGCCAAAGACCGTCATGAAGAAGCGCTTCTTGTAGCGGAACAGGTTGCGCGCGGTCACCTTGTTGAGGAATCCCAAGCGCTTCCAGATGGGGGTGATGCGCTCCAGGAGGATGCGCGCGCCGGCACGGGGCGCCTTGGGACGCATGAGCGATGCTGGGGTCTCTTTGAGCACCTGACGGCATGCGACGAACGTGGCACCCACAATGCCCACGGCGAAGAGCGCCACGCCCAGAAGCGCGCTGCCAAGATCGAAGTGGAACTGGAACGGCGGCAAGGCGTACATGGTCTTGAAGATGGTGAAGATGATGGCCGGCAGCGCCAAAAAGCCCAGCGCATCGCCCGCGATACCGCCCGCGATGCACGCGGTTGCCGAGTAGATGAGGTACTTGGACTGGATGCGCGCACGCGAGTAGCCCAGGGCCTTGTACAGGCCGATGAGCCCGCGGTCCTCCTCCACCATACGGGTCACGGTGGTAAGGCTGATGAGCACGGCCACGGTGAAGAAGATCACCGGAAACACCGTGGCGATAGCCTCGATAGAGCTTGCATCCGAGTCCACGCTGGCATAGCTGGGTAGCGCGCCGCGGTCCTGGATGTACCACACGGCGCCCTCCATGTCGCGGACCTCCTCGCGCGCGTCATCGATCTCGCGCTCGGCGTCGGCGCGCTGCTCGTTGTACTCGTCGCGGCTGGCGTCGAGTTCCGCCTGGCCGTCCTTGAGCTCAAGCTCGCTTGACTCCAGCACGGCGCGGGCGTCTTGCAGCTTTTGCAAAGCAGACGTGCGCTCGGTCTCAAAGGTGGCGGCAGACGAATCGAGCTGGCGCCGGCTCGCCTCGATCTGCGCCCGGCCGGCAGCGATCTGCGCGGACGCCGCCTCAAGCTGGGAGCGCGTGGCGGCAAGCTGCTCGCGCTGCGCGGCAAACTGCGAATCCGCATAGCTCTGCTGTTGGTCGAGCTCCACAAAGCCGCCCGCGATGCGCGGCTCTGCCAGGGTCACGGCGGCGCGACCCTGCACCAGCCCAACGTAGGTCTTGGTCTGCTCTTCTATTTGGATAAGGGCCTGGTCGTACTGCGTCTGCAGTTCGGAGAGTTGCAGGCGCGCCGGGGCGATCTGCTCTGCAATCGCATCGCGCGCCGCCTCCAGCCGCGCCTTGGCCTCCTCATAGCCCGGCTGTTGCGGGTCAAGCTGCTCTATCTGCCCTTCAAGCTGGTCGATCTGGGCAAGCGGGCCCTCCAGCTGCTGGTTCAGTTGCTCGATCGCGCTTTTAAGCTGCGCGGTGCTCTGCTCGCCGTACGCCTGCATCTGGGTGTTGATCATTTGGACGAGTTTTTCCACCGCGGCGGCCGACTGCTCCTCGTCCACCTGCGTGCACACGGTATTCCACAGGTCTTCCGGCCAATACGCGGCGGCGCCCATCTGCTCGAGCATCGCCTTGATCTGCGCGGCAGCATCATCGATCCGCTGCTTTTGATGCTGCAGATCCGCCTGCTTGGACTCCAGCTCCGCGCGGGCGGCGGCGATCTGCGCGTTAGCCTGCGCCTGCGCATCGTCAAGCTGGGCCTCGCCCGCGGCAAGTTGCGCCAACCCGTCGGCCACGGTCTTCTCGCTCGAATCGAGCTCCGCCTTGGCAGATGCCAGCTGCGCATAGCCCTGCTCAATCTGCTTCTTTGCGGAATCAAGCTGCGACAAGGCAAGCTTCTCCTGTAAGGAGTACTCGTCCTTACCCGCGGCAAGCTGATCCCAGCCGCCATTGAGCGTTCGCTGCGCCTCGCCAATCTTATCTGCTGCGTCATCGAGTTTTTCGCGCGCCTCGCGCTCAGCCTTGTCCACCTTGTCCATCGCTTCATCTTTAACCGCGGACGTGCGGGCATCCTCGCGGTCCTCGCGAATCTGCTCGGCCTCGTCCTTCACCTTGGCGATAAGGTCCTCATAGGCTGCCGAGTAGCTGGGCAGCTCGCGCGCGCCCGCAACAGAGAGGTAAGCGATGGTGAACACGTTCGGGTCCTCGACCGCGTCGCGCGTAAGGAAGAAGGCGTATTTGGTCGAGCTCGCCGTGCGGAAGCCCATGGTCGAGGTGTCGGAATTGACATCCATGGCATCGCGCACCACCGCGGTGATGGTGTAGGTGCCGCGTTTGAAGATCTCGCCGGACTCTTCGTCCGCATCCGCAGCATCGCCAGAGCCCGCGGCGGTCGAAGTGGACGAGGAGCGCTCGCCCTTGGAGAAGAACGTCAGCGTATCGCCCACGCCCTTGCCCGCGGCGTCGGCGTACTTGGTGGTGACGGCGACCTCATCGGCAGCCTGGGGCAGCTCGCCCTCGACTACCTGGGGTTGATTGAACCCTCGGCCAGAAAGCGCCTTGAGGTCCACTTTCTCGCTCGAGCCGTCAACCTGCGTGTAGGCGGTCTCCGTGTAGGAGCCCTCCGCGGCGTCGACATCGTCCAAATTCGCCAGCGCATCGATGTCGCCCTGCGTTAGGCCCAGCGTAGACTGCACGGAGATGTCGAAGAGGTTTTGGTCGTCGTAATAGGAATCCGCGGTGAGCCGCAGATCATCGCAGGCTGCCTTGAGGCCCACCAACATGGCGGCGCCCAGCGCGCAGATGATGAAGATGGAGATGAACCGCTTGAGGTTGCCGGTGATGGTGCGGCGAACGTCCGTGGCGAAGGCTGATGGTCGTGACATGGCGCGTACCTACCACTCGATGTTGGCGATGGGCACGGGGTTCGCGTTTTTCTCCATGGAGGTCACGCGGCCGCTCTTGAAGCGGATGAGGCGGTCTGCCATGGGCGCCAGCGCCGAGTTGTGCGTGATGATGAGCACGGTGATGCCATCGCGGCGGCAGGTGTCTTGCAGCAGTTGCAGCACCTGCTTGCCCGTTTGATAGTCGAGCGCGCCCGTGGGTTCATCGCACAGCAGCAGCTTGGGGTTCTTGGCGATGGCGCGCGCGATGGAGACGCGCTGCTGCTCGCCGCCGGAGAGCTGCGCCGGGAAGTTGGCCGTGCGCTTTGAGAGGCCCACCTTGGCCAGGCATTCCGCCGCATCCAGCGAGTCCGGGCAGATCTGCGAGGCAAGCTCAACGTTCTCCAGCGCCGTAAGGTTGGGCACCAGGTTGTAGAACTGGAACACAAAGCCCACGTCCGCGCGGCGGTATTCGACCAACTGGTCCTCGCGCGCCCCTCCTATGTCGCGGCCGTCCACCACCACGCGCCCGCTGGTCGCGGTGTCCATGCCGCCCAAGATGTTGAGCGCCGTGGTCTTGCCGGCGCCCGACGCGCCCAAGATCACGGCGAGCTCGCCGCGCTCGACCTCAAAGCTGGCACCGTCGAGCGCGCGGACCTCGCCCTCGCCCGAACCGTATACCTTGGTGACGTCTGAAAACTCTATGTAGGCCATCGCACTGCCCCGTTCATGCCCGCGAGCGGTGCGCGGCGGCATCGCTCGACAACCTGTTGTCTAATTGTTCAGTATAGTTGAGGGCAAACAGCAAGGCGCCATCCACTCGACAGCCCGGCGAGGATTGTCGAGTGGATGGAAGCGCGCGGCGGCGCGGCGCGACAACCCATCCGCACGGCCGCCCAAACCTGCGTAAAGGGGCGAAACATGAAGAAGCAGCCAGCCGTGACCGAGCAGACGCGCGCCAACCTGCGCACGGCGTTTTGGAGCCTGTACCGGGAGAAGCCCACTAGCAAGATAACCGTGCGCGAGATCACCGACCGCGCCGGCTACAACCGCGCCACCTTCTACCTGTACTACCGGGATGTATACGACTTGTTCGAGCAAATCGAACAGGAGATTCTGGACGATGTCGGACGCTTGGTCGACCAGGGGCTCATGCGTCAGGAGACCTTGGATTTCTCACAGCATATGGGTCTTATCCTGGAACTCGCCCGACGCTATGACGGGTACGTCCCGCAGCTGATGGGCCCCCACGGCGACCCGTCCTTTGGCATTCGCCTGAAGGAAATCTTGGCCCCGTTGCTCGACCGCTTCATCCTGCCCGCCCAAGGCATGCCCGAAGACCATAAGGCAATACTGCGCGAATTCTATTTGTCCGGGCTGCTCGCAGCCATCTCAGTCTGGGCGTCCAACACCGCTGGCATGCCGGTCAGCCAGCTCATCGACCTGCTTGTCCGCGCCGTCACGCCAACGGACAAGCGCTAGCTCGTCCAACCCAAGGGCCGGGAGCGGGGCGACCAAAGTGCGGGCAGCGGTCAACGCGCGGGGTGGCCATCAAAGGCACGAGCGAAGCATACTTGACGGGTTTCTTAAATCAACTCTATTCCATCCCCTTCGGTCTCTCCAAATTCCATCTCATTCGCAACGCAGCGCCCAGAGAATCTGATGCGCCAAAACGCCCCCGAGCGGACACGGACGGCCATGGCGCCCTACGCTGCGGAAGTTCCCTTTTGCGCTCACTCAAGTCCACATTAATGCACTATATTGGTGCATATTAGCTTTATAGATGCACTATAGTAGTGCAGTATAATAGGCTATATAGTAACTTTCTCCTAAATATCGCACTATAGAAGTGCATCTTTTCTTAATTAATGCACTACTTTAGTGCATGTTATCTCAAGGAAGGTGGCCCCCATGGAGAGACTTTACGAGCAGATGCGTCGCCAACTGGCGTATGCACCCCAGAACTTCCGTAGGTACATGTACGACCGCATCAACTGGGACAATCGCATGTTGGGCCTGGTGGGTCCACGGGGCGCGGGTAAGACAACGCTGTTTTTACAGCGCATCAAGAACGCCCATGATCTATCCGATACGCTGTATTGTTCCGCCGACGACTTATATTTCTCAACGCATACGCTATTCGATACAGCAGAGTCGTTCTCCAAGGCGGGCGGCATGTACCTGTTCATCGACGAGGTGCACAAATATCCTGGCTGGTCACGCGAACTCAAGCTCATGTACGACGCATTCCCCCAGCTCCACGTGTACTTCACCGGGTCCTCCATCCTGGACATCGAGAAGGGCGAGGCGGACCTCAGCCGCCGCGCTCCCCGCTATCTTATGCAGGGACTGTCGTTCCGCGAGTATCTTGCCATCCGGCATGGAATTGAACTGCCGGTGTTCACGCTTGAGGACGTGCTGGCCCATAGGGCCGAAACCCCTCTTCTCATGCAGCCGCTTCCGTACTTCCATGATTACCTGCAGTCCGGATATTATCCGTTCGGCACGGACGTCGACTTCCCCACGGAGCTCGAGCAGGTTATTTCGCGCACACTCGAGGTGGATATCCCTTTGTTCGCGGGTATGACGGCGGCAACCGGGCGCAAGCTCAAGAAGCTGTTATCCGTGGTCAGTACGCTTGTTCCGTTCAAGCCCAACATGTCAAGCCTGGCCAAGCAGCTGCAGGTGAGCCGCAACGTGATCGAGGAATACCTGCTGTACCTCGAGAAGGCCGGCATGATTGCGCAGCTGCGAAGCGGTGCAGGCGGATTGGGCGGGCTGGGAAAGGCTGAAAAGGTCTATCTGGACAATCCGAACATCCTGTATTGCCTGGGCGGCAGTGGGAGCGATTCAGGAACCGTGCGCGAAACGTTTTTCCTGAATCAGACGCGCGTGGGGCACGATGTCGTCGCTTCGCCCGTCTCCGATTTCCGCATCGGAGACTTCACGTTCGAGGTAGGCGGAAAGAATAAGGGGCAAAGCCAGGTTGCCGGCGTTGAAGGCGCTTACATCGTGAAGGACGATATCGAATACGGCTACGGCAACGTGATTCCCCTGTGGGCTTTCGGCATGATGTATTAGGCGCCCCGGGCACGTGATTACCAAAAACCGCGCGCTGCAATAAGGCAACGCGCGGTTATCAGAAAAAGCAATTTGTTGGAAGGCTAAGCCGCGACGGACACCGCCCCGGCTACCGCTCAGCGCGCAGGCGCTACTCGGTCAGCAGCTTCGCGATCTGGACGGCGTTGGTCGCCGCGCCCTTGCGGATCTGGTCGCCGCAGCACCAGAAGGTGATGCCGCGCAGGGCCTCGGGGTTGGAGATGTCGCGGCGGACGCGCCCAACGTAGATAAGGTCCTGGTCAGAGGTGTCGAGCGGCATAGGCCAGCGGTCGTGCGCGCTCTCGGCCTCGAGGTCGTCCACCAACTTGACGCCGGGGGCGGCGGCCAGCGCCTCGCGCGCCTGCTCCAGGGTGATGTCGCGCTCGAACTCAAGGGTGATGCTCTCGGAGTGGGAGCGCAGCACGGGCACGCGCACGCAGGTGCAGTTCACGCGCAGCTCGGGCAGGTGCATAATCTTGCGGCCCTCGTTTTGCAGCTTCATCTCCTCAGAGGTAAAGCCCTCAAACTTCTCGCCGCCAATCTGCGGAATCAGGTTGCTCGCCAGCTGGGCGGCAAACGCACGGGGCTCAGGAATCTCCTCGCCGCGGCCCATCGCGCCAATCTGAGCCTCAAGCTCCAGCATGCCGGGCATGCCGGCGCCGGATGCGGCCTGGTAGGTGGAGACGATCATGCGCTTCACGCCTGCCAGTTGGTGCAGCGGCCAGGTGGGAACCAGGCCGATGATGGTGGCGCAGTTAGGGTTGGCGATGATGCCGTGGTGAGAGGCGATGTCGCCCGCGTTGATCTCGGGCACCACCAGCGGCACGCCCTCGTCCAGGCGGAAAGCATGGGAGTTGTCCACAACCACGGCGCCGCGACGCACGGCCTCCGGGTAGAGCGCCTTTGCGACGTCGTCCTCGGCGGCGCCCAGAACAATGTCGACGCCGTCAAAGCACTCGGGAGCGGCAGCCTCGATCACAACCTCGCCCCAGGGGGTCTCGACCTTCTTGCCGGCAGAGCGCGGGCTCGCCAGCAGCTTGAGCTCGCCAACGGGGAACTCCTGCTCCTCCAAGCACTGGAGCATCTGCGTGCCCACCGCACCGGTTGCGCCCACGATGGCGACTGTGTACTGCTTCATGTCGATTACCTCCTAGTTAAGGGAAATGATGGCATTTGCCGGCGCGGCCCTTCGGCCACGGCGACGCCGTTTTGAACGGGCGCGGGTTATTTGGACGATGACCTGCTGAATAACCGGCTAGTCCGGACGCGAAGCGCGTCGCGCACCTTAGAACGGCGCGCGGACGGGCTCCAGATCAGACGTCTTCACAATGCCGTTCTCATCGGAGAACGCCTTGTAGATGGTCTTGATAGCCAGGTCGAAGTCTTTCTCCTCGACGCCAATGATGATGTTGATCTCATCGCAGCCCTGGGTGATCATGCGGACGCTCACGCCCTCCTGGCCAAGCATGCCAAACAGATGGCCGGAAATGCCGGGGCGGCCGCGCAGGTTGCGGCCAACGGTGGCGATCAGGGCGAGGTTCTCGACCACCTCGATCTCCAGCGGCTCGACCTCCTCCTGGATATCGGAGATCAAAGAGTAGAGCGAATCCTTCACATCGGACGCCTGCACCACAGCGGCGAACTGGTCAACGCCGGTGGGCATGTGCTCGACGGAGACGCCGTAGCGCTCGAAGACGGACAGGGCGCGGCGCATGAAGCCGATGCGGCTCTTGGTGCGGTCGCGGGCGACGTTGATCGCAAGGAAGCCGCGCTTGCCGGCGATGCCGGTGATGATGGGCTCGGAATCGCCCTCCTTGGCGGTCTCAGAGATGATGGTGCCGGGGTCCTCCGGCGCGTTGGTGTTCTTGATAACCAACGGAATGCCCGCGTCGCGAACCGGGAAGACGGCCTCCTCGTGCAGCACGCTCGCACCCATGTAGGAGAGCTCGCGCAGCTCCTCGTAGGTGATGCGCGGAATGGGCTGCGCGCCCTCGACGATGCGCGGGTCCGCGGACAAGAAGCCCGAGACGTCCGTCCAGTTCTCGTACAGGTCCGCCTCCAGGCACTGGGCCAAGATGGAGCCGGAAATGTCTCCGCCGCCGCGATCGAGCAGCTTGACCTTGCCCTCCTTGGTGGCGCCATAGAAACCGGGCATGACAAAGCCGCCCTCGCGGGCGTTCTTCTTGACCAGCTCGGCGGTGCGCTTCATGGATAGCGTGCCGTCGTGGTGGAACGCGACCATGTCGGTGGCGTCGATGAACGGCAAGCCCAGATACTCGGCCATCAAGCGAGCCGTAAAGTACTCGCCGCGGCTTACCAGCTCCTCGGTGGTGTAGCCGCCCTTGCTGGCGCGCTCGGCAAACGCGGAAAACTCCTCGCGGATGGGATAGGAAAGCCCAAGTTCGTCCGCGATATCGAAATAGCGCTGACCGATGTCTGCCAGAAGGTCATCGCAGGACACGTGGTAATTCACGTGGGCGTCGACCAGATACAAAAGGTCGGTGACCTTGGAGTCACCCGAGAACCGACGACCGCACGCGGACACAACCACAAAGCGACGGGCGGGATCTGCGTCGATGATCCCCTTGATCTTCTTGAAGTGCTCGGCATCGGCGACAGAAGAGCCGCCGAACTTGGTGATCTTAATCATGTGAACGCGAAATCCTTCCCGGTGCCCTCGCGCCAAAGACCACCGGATCGCGATATTTCGCAAGGCGTTACTTTAGCGTGAGCAAGTACAATGGATGTTTAGTCTACTAAACCATAGAAGAGCGTTCATGCATAATCGCACTTTTGTTTCCAAACAAAGAACGTCATGTGAATTGCAGCTGAACGGGCATGTTGCCCGTCGCTCCGCAGGACGGCTCGCATGTATGCTCTGATACCATGTGCAGCAACGTTTTACGAGCGCCCGCATGGCGCCCACGCACCCATAAGGAGCACGTTTATGGCGACCTACCACAGCACCCGTTCCCGCACCGCGCAGCTCAGCGCTAAAGAGGCCATCCGCCGCGGCATCGCGCCCGACGGCGGCCTGTACGTATCCGATGAGCTGGGTCAGAGCAAGATCGACCTGGAGGGCCTTGCCAACAAGGACTACTTCGAGCTGGCGCGCGAGGTGCTGGGCACCCTGTTGCCCGACTACACCGCAGACGAGATCGCGGCGTGCGTGGACGAGGCCTACGGCAGCTCCTTCGCCTCCGACGAGGTGACCCCGGTGGTCGACCTCAAGGGCGTCGCCGGCGAGGCGGACCAGGGCAGCGCCTCCACCTACGTGATGGAGCTCTGGCACGGTCCCACCAGCGCCTTCAAGGACGTGGCCCTGCAGATGCTCCCCCGCCTCATGGCCCGCACCAGCGCCAACGCCGAAGGCGCTGCCGATAAGATCATGATCGTCACCGCCACCAGCGGCGATACCGGCAAGGCGGCGCTGGCCGGCTTTGCGGACGCTCCCGGCTGCGGCATCACCGTCTTCTATCCGGAGGGCAAGGTCTCCCGCGTGCAGGAACTCCAGATGAGCACGCAGGAGGGCGCCAACGTCTCCGTCTGCGCCGTGCGCGGCAACTTCGACGACGCCCAAAGCGCCGTCAAGCGCATCTTCGCCGATCGCGAGCTCGCCGACCGCCTGGCCGCCGCAGGCGTGCAGCTCTCCAGCGCCAACTCCATCAACGTCGGCCGCCTGGTGCCCCAGGTTGTCTACTACTTCGCCGCTTACGCCCAGCTGCTTCGCGCCGGCAAGATCCAGCCCGGCGACGCTGTTGAGTTCTGCGTGCCCACCGGCAACTTCGGCGACATCCTGGCCGGCTACTACGCCCAGCGCCTGGGCCTGCCCGTAGCCAAGCTCATCGTGGCGAGCGACAAGAACAACGTGCTCTTCGACTTCCTCACCACCGGCACCTATGATCGCCAGCGCCCCTTCTACACCACCACCTCGCCCAGCATGGACATCCTCATCTCGTCCAACCTCGAGCGCATGCTCTACTATCTGGCAGACGGCGATTGCGAGCTTGTAGCCAACCTTATGGCGCAGCTCGCCCAGGGCTCCTACGATGTGCCCGCGGAGCTGCTGGCAAAGATCCAGGCCGTCTTTGGCTGCGGTTGGGCGGACGAGGACCAGGTCGCCGCCGCCATCAAGGACTGCTGGGATCGCAACGGCTACCTCATCGACCCGCACACCGCCTGCGGCTACCACGTCTTGGGCCAGGTTCCCGCCGCCCCAGACGCCAAAGCCCGCGTGGTCCTCTCCACCGCCAGCCCCTACAAGTTCCCGCGCGCCGTCGCCGGCTCGCTGGGCCTGTTCTGCCCGCCGGACGATTTCGCCTGCATGAACGTGCTTGAGAAGGCAACCGGCACCGTCGCCCCCGCCCAGCTTTCCGAGCTGCAGCAAAAACCCGTCCTGCATGATGCCGTGGTGGATATCGACGGCATGGGCGGCTTTGTGGAGCAGGCAGCTTCTAAGCTTTAGCATTTGGACGAGGAGCTTTCCCTATGATCAAGATCACCGTACCAGCCACTAGCGCCAACCTTGGCATTGGCTACGACACGCTGGGCATGGCCGTGTCGCTGTACTCGCACTTCACCTTCGATCGCGCCGACACGCTGCAGATCACCGGCTGCCCGGAGGAGTTCCAAAACAAAAACAACCTGGTCTACGTCTCCTTTGTCGACGCGCTGCGCGAATGGGGCGTTGAGCCCTTCCCCGTGAAGCTGCACATAGAGACCGAGGTTCCCGTCGCCCGCGGCCTGGGTTCCAGCTCCACCTGCGTGGTCGCCGGCATCATGGCGGCAGCCGCGCTGACCGGCCACACCGTTGACCGCGCCGAGCTGGTTCGCATCGCCAGCGCCGTCGAGGGCCACCCCGATAACGTCGCCCCCGCCATCCTGGGCGGCGCCGTGTGCTCCTTCACGCCCGAGGGCGACCTGCCGCGCTGCCTGCGCTACGAGGTTAGCGACCGCCTGCGCTTCATCACCATCATCCCACCCTACGAGGTCCACACCAGCGATGCCCGCAAGGTTGTTCCGCAGGAAGTGCCCCTGTCCACCGCCGTGTGGCAGATGGGCCGCATCGCCGGCATGACGCGCGGTCTTGAAACCGGTGACCTCGATCTGGTCGCCGCCGCTAACGACGACCGCCTGCAGGAGCCTTACCGCCGCGCCCTCATCCCCGACTACGAGGACATTCGCCGCGTCTGCCTGGAGGGCGGCGCCAAGACCATGTGGATCTCCGGCTCCGGCTCCACCCTTATGGCCGCCACAGATGACACCATTGTCGCCAAGTTCCTGCAGGTGCGCCTGCGCGAGAACTTCCCCGCCTGCGAGACGCACATCCTCACCTGCGACACCGAAGGCGCCCAGATTGAGTACCTGTAACGCAAGCGCGCCTCGCGCTATAAGGGGCTGACCAGACGCACATCTGAACCACCAAGGGGACCTGTTTTAAGGTCCCCTTTCTCGTCCATGGTAGTCAGCAAACTTTTGCAGATAGACCGATATGCAAAAGTCTGCACTTAAGGAAGTCTGCTTTTGGACGATGCCGCCGATCCTTACGCCAGCCTCATCGATGGTTCCATGGAAATTGTCATTCCGCCAGGTTGGCATTCACGCGCGTGAGGCCCGCAAGCACCCGAGGACTGACAGCGAGGAGGCTTCTGTTGGCATCCGCCTACTTGCATGGCCTCGTCCACCGAAACGTTCGCATCTATATCGACATCTGAGGGTAGAGCAGCTTCAACGCGTCGCGGCGTCCGTTTTGCCCGCGCGACTACCATTCCGGCTATTACGCATGCTTTGTCCACGACCCAGAGGGCAACAACATCGAGGCCGTCTTGCACGATTACCAGGCATAACTTGCTGCGCACACGCATGTGTAACGTGCATATGTGGACGAGAGCACAGGTGCGGCCCCCGGCAGGTTCCCCTAGGTGTGTTCGACGCCTGCGCGTCTCAGAACACCTTAGGGGAACCTGCCGGGGGCCTTCCGCTGTAGCAGCGTTCACCCCGTTTACTCAATCGGATCCGAGCGCGCTTACCTAGCCCCATTGCGCGCCAATCGGACTCGATTCCGATCGAAAAGTGGAATGCGGGAGTACCTCGTCCCTGACAGCGGCTAATCCAATTCAAACATCGTGCCGATTCCCCGCATGAAAGTCAGTGTCACACAAGAGCTCCCCCGGACTCTCTCCCAAGGTATTCTGAGAAGCGAAGCTTCGAACACACCTTGGGAGAGAATCCGGGGGAGCAACTCCTTGTCGCAGCGTTGACTACCCACGTCGGCGATCGATTCGCATGGTCAGCAGCGTAAGCGCGCATGCCACCAGCGAGAAGACGGCGCCCACCACGCCCGCGCTCGCCATACCGGGCCCCGCCACCACCGCGGACCCCACCGCCGTTCCAAAGCTGATGCCAATGTTGAACGCCGTGGGCTCGACTGAGCTCGCAAGCATCATGGCCTTGGGATGGCGCTGCCGCGCAACGCGCATGAACATGGAGATGCACGGTACCGAGAGCACATACATGGAGATGCCCAGACCCAAAATCACCAACAGCGCCGCCGGCATGGTTGCGCCCAGAAGATAAAGCGCAAACAGCAGACCCGCCTGCAGCAAGAACACCGGCACCAGGCCTTTCATCCCAACGCGCGCGTCAACAATGCCCGAGAGCATGTTGGAGATGATGCACATGACACCGTAGACCATCAGCGTGCCGGAAGCCTGGAGCGCGCTCATTCCCAGCACCCGCTCCAGGTACGGCGTGATGAACGCATAGAGCACGTACACGCCGCCAACGCCAAAGATGAAGATGGCCATGCCCACCAACACCTGGGGCTCGCCCAAAAGGCCGATCTGATCTCGAACGGTCGCCGGCTCATCCGTCTCACCCGCACGCGGCAGCATGGCCACAAGCGCGACGCATACCGCGATGGATACCGCCAAAACCGCCCACATGGCAACGCGCCAGCTAGAAACCTCCGCAATCATCTTGCCCAGCGACGTGGAGATAACCATGGCGACGGAAAACGCCCCGTACACCAGCGAGATGCCAAACGACGTGCGCTTGGGACCCAAAAGCTCGGGCAGATAAGTAACGCCCACCGCCAAAAGCCCGCCGGAGACCGCGCCCAGCACCACGCGAGCCGCGTACAGCATCTCAAACGTGGGCGAGATCGCGGCGAGCGCATTGCCCGCGCAGAACAGCAGGGAGTAGATAATCAAGAGCGTGTAGCGGCGGAATCGACCCGTGGTCAACGCCAGCGCGGGAGTAAGAATGGCGTACGCAAGCGCAAAGATGCTCACCAGTCCTCCCACACTGGACAGCGGCACGGCAAAGGCATCCGCCACCTGCTGCTCGATACCAATGATGATGAACTCGGATGAACCCAAAATAAAGCCCATTACCACCAGAAGCGCAACGCAGATTGACACGCGTGCGGACGAAAGATCCGCCGCGGACTTACCCTTTGCCCCACCGCTCGCGTTACCCATATAGCCGCCTTCCTTTAGCGCCCTGCACAAACGCCATCTTGCGCGCCGGCCTTCAAGCACCTGGACGCTTTCGAGTTTTTGCACCGCAATTCCTTTGCAGCGCCGCCCCTTGGGATTGTCGCACAGCAAACCCACGGCAGGCACCCTGAATCCCTTGCAGGGACATTTGAAAAAGACTTTGGGAGGGCTTCAACGAGAAGAACTCTGCGGTCGATGCCTGCGGTCGCGCCGGGAAGCAGGCCCAGACTATCGATATACATCTACTTGATTGGCTACCTGCTGTTTTTCTACTACTGTATACATGTAAATTGAGCGAGAAAAAACCGTGTCCCATCTGGATGGCAGCTGAGGACCACGAGGTGGGTAAGGTTGGCTCAGATACGGCGCACAACGCTACCTTCTAACCCCCTTTCAGGGATGCCGGGCGTCCCTTAGTCGTCTCTGAGGCGATTCCCATTCTCACGCTCGTTAACAAACGACGGATTTTAACTCTTAAGCTACGTATGTGTATAGCCACCTGAACTTCTGTAGCCCAGCATTTCCCCATTTTGATCTTGCATAAAAAGATTTCCCCACCTGGAGCACCTCAGCTGCCACAGCCAAACCGAACGACTCGTTTCGGCTGAGCATCATCCCCTACATCTCGCAAACAAAGTCAGCGCACGGTCGTTGTTCGAATATCGGCAATTTACCTCAATTGATTATTTCGAGGATCAAAATCAATGCTAATGTCCTCAACCCCATCCGTTTGAAGCACGAGATCATGAGGCAAGCGATGTCCCATCGGATCGATAAGAAAATCGAGGCCCGCTTTGCGAGCGGCTTTTGCCACGGGTATAAAGTCAGTGTCTCCAGCAACGAGAATTATCTGATCAACAAGCCTTTGATGCGCGAGAGAGGCAACATCGAGTCCTATTCTCATATCAACGCCCGATTGCTTAAGGCCAACAAGCGTATAGTCATTTTCCTGAAGATCGGAGACTAGGAGCTCGCCGCTTAACAGCTTCTTTAATGACTCCTGTTTGAGATTGTAGTGAGCGTTTGCGGCACGAAGTTCCCCCATCCGCATTGCCACTTTACGCTTTGATCCTAGAATAGAGTGAAAATCCGACATCCAAACATTCGATGGGTTCTTCGCGCTAAACACCGTATTGTGCGCACTCCACGGCTGCTTAAAAGTGCCCTTTGAAAGAGGAGGGCAATCGTAATAGAAGATTCTATATAGAGAACGGTCACCACATTCGACTATCTTTTTTCGAGGAATAGCGATGTGCTGCAAAGCATATGCATGACATTGCGCTGCCCTGCTTTCCGGGTCAACATCCCCCCCAGAGCTTTCTGGCGCGCTTAAGAAAGTAATTACCATCAATAAGAACAGCTGTTTTCGTCATTTGATTCCTCGATTCATGAAATGACCTCCGAACTGTGGAACTCCGGCGAAAAGTTGGAGCCACTGTCGGAGGTCTTCAAAGATGAGGGACAGGGATTATAGGATCAACTGCCTTTGGTCTCTGTCTGCTATGAGTTTATACCCAGCCAGGCACCAACTTGTGACGAAATATAGGTGATATTGTGTTTTCGAGAGAAGCATTTTTCGTCCGCGCCGACAAGCATCGCGAACGACTTGAGCGCCCGCCATTCGCATCGCATTTTTTCCACGCGGTGCTGGTACCATAGGCAAAGCAAAAAACAGCACCTACCTGCGAGGAGCATTATGACACCAACCATCGCGATCATCGGCGCCCTGGAAAAAGAGGTTCGCCAGATCTATACCTCCATCGAGCACGGCACCGTCTGCGAGGAGGCCGGTCTTAAGATCATCGGTGGCGAGTACCACGGCTTCAACATTGTGAGCACCACCGCCGGCATGGGCACGGTCAACGCCGCGGCCGCCGCGCAGCACCTCATCTCCAAGTACAACGCCAACGCCATCATCTTCAGCGGCATCGCCGGCGGCCTCAACCCCGCGCTGCACATCGATGACGTGGTGATCGGCGAGCGCCTGCGCTACATCGATACCGATACCGCGTTGATCGCCGAATCCAAGCCCGGCCTAGAGGAATTCGAATCCACCGACTTCCTGGTAGACCTTGCAGAGGAGACCCTGATCTCGCACGGCTTCATGGATGCCAATCTATCGGACGAGGAGATCGCCCAGGGTACGCAAGCGCGCGCCGTCGCCGACGCCTCTTTCTTCCGCCGCAACAACACCGATGCGGAACCTCGCCGCTACCTGCGCGGAACCATCGCCACCGGAGACCGCTTCATCTCTGGCAAGGAGCTGCGCGACCAGGTAGTCGCCGCCACCCAGGCAGATTGCGCCGAAATGGAGGGCGCCGCCATCGCGCACGTCGCCGCCAAGAACGGCATCGACTGCCTGGTGCTGCGTGCCATCTCCGATAACTGCGACGAGTCCTACAACGCCCTGTGCGAGCGCGAATTCGACCTTGAGGACTACGCCCGCTCCGCCAGCGCCCTCACCCTGGCCATCGTCCGCCGCCTAGCCGCCAAGCTGGGCCTCGAGAGCCGTTAAGGCTCGCAAACCCGGGCCCCGCCCCTACCCTCAGGAGAACCTATGGCAAACATCAACTACAACCTCGCCCACTTTGTCGCCAGCTACGGCAAGGCGTCGCAGATTCCGCCCTCTACCTGCCCGGAAGTCAGCTTTGTGGGTCGCTCCAACGTGGGCAAGTCCTCCATCATGAACAAGCTGTTTGGCCGCAAGGGCCTGGTCAAGGTATCAAGCACCCCCGGCAAGACCGCCAACATCAACTTTTTCGAGGCGGACGGCATCCACTTTGTAGACCTGCCCGGCTACGGCTTCGCCCAGCGCTCCAAGGCAGAGCGCGACCGCTGGGCCGTCCTTATCGGCGATTTTCTTGAGAGCGAGCGCAGCTTCAACCTGGTGGTCTCGTTGGTCGACATTCGCCACGATCCCAGCAAGCTCGACTTTGAGATGGTCGATTACCTGCGTGAGAACGAGTTCAACTTTGTAGTAGCACTCACCAAAGCGGACAAGCTCAGCCGCGCCCAGCAGGCCCGCCAGCTGGCAAGCATCCGCAAGCAGCTGGAACTGCCCGCCGAGCAGATCTTTGTCACCTCTTCGCAAACCGGCGCGGGCATCGACGAGCTGAAGCGCCGCATCGCGGAGCACTGTTTGGACGAGTAAGTCCGCGGCCTACGCTAGCTCAACCTTGTAGGCGTACGTGTGCGCGCCATCGATATCTGGACGAGGACTGATAAGCCAGGCAAGGCCCTCGCGCTGCAGGTCCTCGTCCGACACCACGTAATAGAACTGGTAGCGCTTCTGCGGAATGATCCACAAATCGCGCCAGAAATCGCCTACGGGATCTCCCGGCTGCATGGGACCCGGCCCATCGTAGCCGCTCACCCACAAGGGATTGTCAGCACCCGTGAAAATGCTGAAGGCGCCCTCGCCCGCGTAGCCCACCTGGTCAAACTCCGTGCGCGGGTACGTATTGGCATCGATTCCCTCAAACGTAAGCGCCGGATCGTCGTTTGCGCTATAGACGCCCAGCATGCACCCTGCCGTGTTGAAGTTGACCTTCTCATCCAGCGGATTGCGAATGGAAACGTCCACCACCAGATAGGTGAACCCTTCCGGCAACGTGGTATCCTCCGCCACCTCACAGGGCATCTGCGAGTTCTTTACCTCGCCCGCACCCATCCCCATCAAATCGAAATAGTAGACGTCGTCGCGCGTCATGCCATCTGGCAGCCTATCTGCCAGACTAAACGCCGGCTCGCTGTACCCCAACGCCCGCAGTAAGGTGTCCTCCGCCGTGGGCTCGCCCTCCGCCAGGCGGCAGGCGTTCTCGACCATAATGACCTCGCTTGCCGGGGCGGGCGGCTCGATGGTGATGGTAACGCCGGAGAGGTCGGAAGGATCGTCATCGCCGTTGCCCGCCAAGCCATTGCCGGAACCACCGCCCGCAGCGCCGCGCGAGCAACCCGTCAGCGACGCAAACGCCAGCGAACCCGCCGCGCACAACAAGCCGCGCCGCGAAATCTCGGCCGTCCACAAAGCCGAAGGGCTCTTTGCCCCCATCATTTCCTTCATCTCAATCTCCTTATGCTACAGGTAGAGCTCGTTATAGATATCGATCGCCTTGGAGGCGAAGGCGGGGCCGGAGGCAAAGTGAGCCCCGGCGCGCGGTGTGGCGTGCGCGGGCGATGCCGCGATCGAAGCCGGCACGGCGGGCGCTGACGGGTCGAACAGCACCAGCCCCTTGTCCTTTGCAAAAAGAATCTTATCGCTGAGCTGGTCCACGTTATCAAGGATGTGGGACGACATGATAATCCCCGTCCCCCGCTGGGCCAGCGAACGCATGATGGCGGAATTGAGCTGCACGTTAGTGGGGTCCAGCGCGTTCATGGGTTCGTCCAGCAGCAGGTAGCGCGCGCCCGTCATATAGGCGATGGCCAGCGTGAGCTGCTGGCGCATGCCCTGTGAGCACGCGCGAACCCGCTTGTTGAGAAAGCCGTCTACCTTGCAGGTGCGGGCGACGTCGTCGATGGAGCGCTGGGAGCGCCACAGCTTGTGCGTCATGTCCAGGTGGTCGCCCACGGTCATGCCCGGGTAAAGTAAGGTGCCCTCGCCCGGGGCGTAGAACACGCGCGCACGGCGACGCGCAACCTGGTTGGCAGGAAGATCGTCCACCGCGATTGCGCCCGTGACGCGGGCGGCCTTGATGTTGGCCATAGCCTTGAGCAACGTGGTCTTGCCGTAGCCGTTGGGCGCCACCAGGCCCATGATGCAACCTGGTTCAAGGTCAAAGGACACGTTCTGCAGCAGTACGCGTCCACCGTAGGACAGGGTGAGATTTGTAACAGAAAGCATGAGCGCTCCCGTGATTGAGATCCAATAACGTCTTGGGCACCGCTTTGCAGCCAGCGCTGCCGCCAAGTTGGACGAATATCAGATTCTGATCACGCAAGAGGCATCGCGCACGCGCAGGGACCGGGCGCGTTGCGCACGGACAACCATGTACGTCGCGACGGCCATGACCGGCAAGGAGACCGCCAGCACGATGCAGGCCGCAAAGGCGGAGACGCCGCAGCCGGAGATAAGGCCGTAACCTGCGGTGCCGACCACGCGCGCCACATCCAGATACGTAAGCGGTAGCCACCCCAGGACCACCGAGACGATGCTATCCGCAGGCGCCAACGCAGACGCGTTGACGGCGAGCGCTGCCAATGCCAACGTAACCGCAGCAGCGACGCACACGCTACGGAAACTCTTGGTCGCCCGCTCTATGCAGGCCAAGAACACCACCACAAACGCGCTGGCTAGCGCCTGCACGCCAGCGCCGGACATAAGGGCGCTCGCTACGGTGGTAGCCACCACGCCGCCGCTCTGGATGAACACCACGGGATAGCCCATCTCGCCCACGCCGTTGCGCATGGTGGCGTACGCGGTCCCCGGAATAACAACCAGCGCCAGCACAGCAAGCGCGATGGCGGACGCCACCACGCAGCCCGCCCCCAGCTCGACCGTAAAGGAAACGGGCGCCTGCTGGATAAGCGATCCGCGGCAGCGATGTCGCGCAATCAACAGCGCCGTCACGCATGCGGGCGCCAGCCAAAACGCGAAGGGCGCTGCGCCAAACACAAACGACAGGTAGAAGGATCCCGGCATGCGGGTGCTCATGTTGTAAAGCTCAAGCTGGTCAGACGCCGCCAAGCCTTCAAGCATGGCGATCTTCGCCTCCACACGCAAGGGGTCGCCCACGGGGTCGTTTTGGGCGAGAGCTGGCAGGTCCGCCGCCTCAAGCCGCAGGCGCTCATACTCCGCCAAACTCGCGTACCCCTTGGCGGAGGTCTCGCTATACACGTAGCCACTCAATGCATCCGCCTGACGCTGCAGCAATAGGCACTCGTCCGAATCATGCGCATATGCGCCGGACTCAAGCTGCGCGTAGATCTGGCGAAGCTGCATGTTCTTGTAGGACTCGACCGAAAAGTCGCGCACGTTTGTATCGACCGAGAACACCGCGGGGACCACTAGCGCCGCCGCCATGATAAGGGCGAGCGCGTAGAGTGCCGGGCCGCCGAGCAGCATGCGCGCCAACGCGGCGGTGTAGGATGCGAAGACGGAAAGGGACGAGAATGTTGGGAGCGCAGGGCGGGAAGAGGATGATGGGAAATGAGATGGGGGCGCCGCCATGCCGGGGCTCGCAGCACCTTTGTCCATCGCCGCATCACACGAACCCGTGCGGTGGGGAGCGGCGCGGCGCAGGCGCGAGGACCAACTCACCAGCGCGCCCGCCGGAGCCAACAGCGCGAGCAAAGCGGCAAGCGCGAACGTCGCGGAACCCAGCGACACGCAACCGCGAACAAAGGAGACGCCCAGCAAGGGCCGCGTGCCGGGCATCATCGCCGAATCGATGGAACCCGCGGCGTATTCCACCCACAGATACGTGGAGGGCAGCCAGGGCGCGACTTCGCGATAGGACGAGAACTCACCGTAGTAACCCGGTGCCAAAGGCAGCGCCATCATGCACAGCGACGCGACCACAGCCGGCGCCACGGAATCGAACACCGACGCGCTGAGGTGCGCCAGCAGCGAGAACGTGAACGCGATCAACACGTAGAGCACGGCGGATTTAAGCAGCGCCTCCCCCACCGTGGAGACCACCAGCGAAGCACCGGACCCCACCACCACGGGATAGGACGCATCGCCCACACCCGCGCGAACCGCCTGCAAGATCAACGTCGGTGCGCAGATAAGGGCCAAGACGGCAAGGCCCAGCAAGGCAGAGGAAGCCGCTCCGTAGAGCATGCGGCGGCGCGCGCCCAACGGAGCCTGCGTCATAAGGCGCTGCTTGGTTTGGGTCGAGGCGCCAAGCGCGCATACCGCCAGCAGCGGCACCGTCCAAAAGAGCAGCTCGACCTGGCTGTTATACCTATAGATGCCGTCGCCTTGCGATGAGTAGACAATAGGAATGGCGCCGCTGGGAAACATGAAGAGGCCCTTGCCACCCATGGCGGCGTACAGGAGCGCCGGCGCATCGCTAGACACCGCATAGGTCTGCGTGGCGCCGGAGTCTGCCAGAGCCTGGTAAAACGCCGCGCGATCGAGGTTGTAAACGGAACCCGCGTAGCCTTGCACCTTGGCGCTCATCAGGTAATACTCCGCCGCGGCGGCGAAGTAGCCGTTCGCATCGCCCGCGTCCCAGCGGTCGAGCAGCTTATCCGCCGCCTGCGCCATCTTGATATCGTTCGCGCGGTGCCACGATCCCACCGCGTCGTCTTCTGGATACCCGTTTAGGTCGAGCGACTGGCTGGAGCGGTACATGCGAATGGACTCGACCTCAGTCGATGCGATTGAGTCTTGCCAGCCGCCCATGGTTGTTTGTTTAAGCGCGGGCAACAGGTAGAGCACTTGCAGGACGATGATGAGCACAAGCAGCAGGCGCGACGATGCAACGCGCTTGGCAATGGTGCTGAAAATGCGTCCGAACATACTGCCTGCGCCTCCCCTCGCGTTCGCGCGCACGCGGGCGTCCGCGCCCAATGATGATGTCAACATATCACACTAGCACGCTAAAGCGACTTGGGAGGGCGAGTGGTCAGCATGGTCGCGCGTGCGGTCGTTCGTCACTTTGCACCCGGCTGCATCTCAACAAACAAAGACGGGTTCGTCGCAGCAAGATAGCGCCACAGCGAACCCGTCAATACGGCTGATTTGTTTGAGGAACCTTTACCGCTACTCGGCCAGCTTCTCGACCTCGGTCTCATGCTTGTGGGCCTCGCGGCCGTAGGCGATCCAATAACCGACGCCAACGATGAGGATGCCGCCCGCGATGTTGCCCAGCGTGGCGGCAGACAGGTTGTAGAGCATGGAGCCCGCGGTGAGCGACTCCGCGCCCGCGACCGCCGTCCCAAAGCCGGCAGCCTTGGCGGCGAGACCCATGGGTAGGAAGAACATATTGGCGACGCAGTGCTCAAAGCCCATCACCACAAAGGCTGAGACGGGCAAGATGATGCCGAGAACCTTGTCCGCCGTGGTACGCGCGCCAAAACCGATCCACACGGCAAGGCAAACCAGCAGGTTGCATAGCACGCCCTTGAAGAACAGCGTATGCCACGCGGGCGTGACTTTGCCGACGGCAAGCGACACCATCGCATCGCCCACGGCGCCGCCGTTCATGCCCTGCAAGTTCGACATAAAGATGAGCGCCGCCAACATAAGGGCGCCCACAAAGTTGCCCAGCCAGACAATGGACCAGTTGCGAGCCAGCCCTCGTCCGGAAATCTTGCCGGACGCCTTGCCCAACACCATGAGGGCGTTGCCCGTAAAAAGCTCCGCGCCGCACAGAAGCACCAGCTCAAGGCCAAGACAGAAGCATAGACCGCCCAGCGCGCGCTGCGCCGCGAAACCCATTTGCGCGTCCCCCATAACCACGGTGAAGAACGCCGCACCCAACGCTACGAACGCGCCCGCGAACATGGCGAGGACAAAGAGCTTGATGAGGGGCATGTTCGCTTTGCTGATGGCGACGTGCTCCGCCTTGGATTCGATCTGCTCCGGCGTAAGGGCGTCCGGGACCAGGTGATGGGCGGGCAAGTCGTGCATCGGCTTGGGCTCGACGGGCATGGGTACCTCCTGTGATTTGAATCAAGCACAAGAAGTATACCGAAACTTGCTGCGGCGGCACAGATTGCAGAGCGCAACTAGCTACCCGGCCAAACGGTAGCGCGTTGAAGGTCCTCGCCCCTCTTGGACGATAACGCCGTCTTCTGCCAGACCACGCAAGACCTTGCCCGCCGTGGTCTGACCTACGCCAAGAAGCTCTTCTATCTGCTTACGCGTCACCTCGCCCTCGACTTCGATGAAGCAAACGGTACGCTCGATATCGCTCAAGTCAAACGAAGCCAATGCGCGCTTGCTGCCGCCCTCTTCGCGCAACGCGTTACGCGGGCTTGGCTCGCCGGCGGCGGTACGGCTCCTCAACCAGAGCGAAGACGCCCCCTCGCCAGAAACCTCGAAGGGCTCCCCCGTGCCCCGCAATCCCGATCTTGCCGTATTTTCCCCGTTCGACAACGCATTCTTGTATGAACGATTAGGAAGCGCGATAGTGAAGGCGCCTTTAGAGAACGAGATCTGGGGTCTTTTGACATCGTAGCGATATGCAGACCGTATTTTCGCTATGCCCGTACCGTATGCCTCGATCAACTTCAATCTAAAAAACACCCCTGCGAGCTTAGGATTTCGAAGCCTTGAGACTCCTGCCGCGATGTCTTGCAGCTCAATGCCGTCTGGCAAGCCACCCAAGTTGACGATTTGCATTTGGTCATCGAACATCTTCACCAACGTTGAATCGCCAAAGGAATACTCACGATGAACAACCGCATTGATCAGCGCCTCGCGCACGGCGTCCACCGGATAGTCGCGAATATCGATGCGCTCGAGACCATCGATTTTGGACGCCAAGTTATTTCGATCATCGATAAATCTAAACGCGTCTTCCAACTGCTGGAATATCGAACCGGTGAACTCGTCCCTATTTCTGAACGAGAACTGACCTGCCGCCGTACCGTCAAACCACGCCGCCTTGAGATACGGTGGGCATTGGTCGGAAAGCAGTAGCGCGAGATTGGTGAAAACCCCATCATCGCTTAAGAGTCCAAGTGATCGCATTTGCGACGTTCCCCACGCAACGTCGTTCGCTTTAAATAGGCTTTGGGCCTTCTCGAACGTGAGGTCTTGGCAAAGCGAACGCAGGTCCTCAAAACGCTCCCCATCCGCTTCGCGCACCATTCTGCGAATCGCGGTATTGGTTGCTGGAATCGACGATGTTCCCTGGCGAACGTAGACGCCATGCGGAGTCAGCCCCTTTGACCGCAGGAAGTAAGGCTTGGACACCCCCGCGGAGACGTCGATGCGAACGCACTGTGCCTCGTCGTTCGAATGCCGCTCCTCGCTGAGGCCGGTGCCGTACACAACGCTGCATCTCATCAATTCCGTGGCATCTGGCTGGATGGCGTCTCGCACCATGCTTTCAACGGCGAGCATCGCAGCGGCAGAATCGCCCACGCCGGAAACGGTGCCATCATCTTCAACACCTACGTATATGACGCCGCCGCGACCGTTCAAGAACGCTATGACTTCCCTTGCAAGACGAGGGGTGACGGAGCGCTTGAACTCGCACCCCTCGCTTTCCACCATCTTCATCCGCACCCCCATCTAACGCGTTAGATACTATATCTATCACTCTACCCGATAGATGCGTTAGATAGTTAGTTTGCGTCAATGATGATGAGATGACGCGGAAAATGAGGCGGACGCGCTGCTCCCTACTCCTGCGGCACCTTGCCAGTAGTGAGAATCTGCTCCAGCTGGGCCTCGTCCAAAACGGGCACGCCCAGGCTCTCCGCCTTGGTAAGCTTGGAGCCCGCCTTGGGACCCGCTACCAGATAGCTGGTCTTTTTAGAAACCGAACCCGTCACCTTGGCACCCAGCGCCTTAAGGGCCGCCCCAGCCTCGTCGCGCGTGCGAAGCTCCAACGTTCCGGTGAGCACAAAGGTAAGGCCCTCGAGCGGGTGCTCCGCCGCCAAATCCGCGTCCACGCCGGTCTGCTGGGCCACGCGCGCCGCGGCGGCGCCCAAATCCTCCTCAAGCGAAAGGCCTGCGTCGCGCAAGCGCTGCAAGACCTCCAGGTTCTCAGGGACCGCCAAGAACTGCTTGACGCTGGCGGCGATCTTGGGGCCGATGCCCTCGCAGCCGGCGATGTTCTCCTCGCTTGCCTGCACCAGCGCGTCGATGGTAAGGAAGCGCTGTGCCAGCACCTCGCCCACGGACTTGCCCACATGGCGGATGCCCAGCGCGAACAGCACGCGGCCCAGCGGCTGCTGCTTGGACTGGTTCAGCTGGTCTATGACCTTGGCGGCGATAGTGGGGCCCACAGGGATGGGGTCGCCCGCAGCCACGCCCTTCTTGGCGTTGGAGGTTGCGTAGGTACGGCCCGTGTCCAGCGCGGCGACGGTATCGACATCCAGCTGGTAGAAGTCCGCGACGTCATGCACCAGCCCGGCCTCGACCAGCTTATCGACCAGCTCCTCGCCCACGCCGTCAACGTCCATGCAGCCGCGGCTGACCCAGTGGATCAGGCGCTCTTTGAGCTGTGCGGGGCAATCCAGCGACACACAGCGGTAGGCCACTTCGCCGTCCTCGTGCACCACGGGACTGCCGCAGGCGGGACACTCGGTGGGCATGTCCCACTCAACCGAATCGGGCCAGCGCTTATCCAGCACCGGACCCACCACCTCGGGGATCACGTCGCCCGCTTTATGGACGATGATGGTATCGCCCACACGGACGTCCTTGCGGCGGATCTCATCGATGTTGTGCAGCGTGGCGCGGGCGATGGTCGAGCCGGCGACGGTCACCGGGTCGAACTCCGCCACGGGGGTGAGCACGCCGGTACGACCCACCTGGATGCGGATCTCGCGCAGCACGGTGGTCTTCTCCTCCGGCGGGAACTTGAACGCGATCGCCCAGCGCGGCGCGCGGGCGGTGAAGCCTAGGTCGCCCTGCTGGGTGAAGCTGTCGACCTTTACCACTACGCCGTCGATGTCATAGTCCAGGTCGCTGCGATGTGCCAGGGCGTCCGCGCAGAACTGGTGCACGGCCGCGGGCGTGGTGCAGCGGGCCACGTTGGGGTTGACGGAGAAACCGGCGCTACGCAGCCAGTCGAGAAACTCGTGCTGAGAATCCACGTGCAGCGGCGCGGTATCCGCGATGGCGTAGATGAAGGTCGCGAGGTCGCGCTTGGCCGTGATCTTGGGGTCCTTTTGACGCAAGCTTCCCGCGGCGGCGTTACGCGGGTTGGCGAAGGGATCGCGCCCCTCGGCGTCGGCCTCGTCGTTGAGACGCATGAAACTACCCTTGGGCATATAGACCTCGCCTCGTACCTCGATGGGCGTGGAGCGATCCGCGGCCATGTGCTCCAGCGCGGCCTCGGAGAGGTGCATGGGGACGTCCTTGATGGTACGAACGTTCAGCGAAACGTCCTCGCCGGTGGTGCCATCGCCGCGCGTCGCCGCGCGAACAAAGGCGCCGTCTTGATACGTGATGGCCACGCCCAGGCCATCGATCTTAAGTTCGCAGGTATACGCGACGTTGCCGGCACCCAGAGCGGCCTCCGTGCGGTCGAGCCACTCATCCAGCTCTTCCAGGTTCATGGCATCATCCATGGAATACATGCGCGCCATGTGCGTGACGGGCGTGAACTGCTCAGCATCCACAAAACCGCCCACGCGTTGCGTGTAAGAGGAGGACGTCACCAGATCGGGATACGCGGCCTCGATCTGCTGGAGCTCTACCAGCAGCTTGTCGAACGCCGCGTCCGTAATCTCCGGGGCGTCCAGCGCATAATAGCGATACGCGTGGTAGTCGAGCAGGTGGCGAAGCTCCGCCGCACGCTCCGCTGCCTGAGCGCGGTCGTCTTGCCGAGCGGGCGCCGGCGCGGCCCCGAAAGCCACCCGCTGCGCCTGAGACGCATCGCCCATCGCCAAATCACCGAACAAGCTCTGCTGGTCTGCCACGCGTGCCTCCTTGGTACCTGTTTTCAACCCTTACAGGGTACCATCACGCGCAGACGATGGCGCACCAACCGACGGCTTCCCTCAAATTGACCCCTCAAATTAGGAACAGGCACTTTTTGGGGCGCGGTCCGCCCGCAGCATGGAGCGCCGCCAGGCAAAATGCGCTTCAGGCACTCGACCCCGTCGACGCGCGCCCCGAACACGCATGATTCCATCTATGGAGCGCGTTTTTCGTACTCGTTTCGCAAAAGTCAAAGTAGAGCTGGCTATTCGGAATTAAATGCCCAGGTACAGATTTGGTACCTCACCGATATACTTTCACTTTCTCCAAGGTTGTACGAAAAACGCGTCCCACGGATTCTCTTAACCTCGCCGGATGCCACATGCTGCGCATCACGTCACCGGCTTCGATAGGCTGCGACGGCTACGGCAGGTTGCGACGGCTATGACGCCATACGCACGACCAACAGCGGGATAAGTGTCGCCGCCACAACAAACCCCCAGGTGAGGCCTATGAACAATGACCAATGAGGCAGCAGGCAGCGCCAGATAAAAGTCTGCGGCAGCTTCGCGCCCGGTCGATACCCTTCAAGGAACGCCGCGATTTCAAGCATATTGGAAAGCTCGTGCTCCCGCTTGATGCGGCCCATCTTCATCGCGAACACCGATGCCGGAATGAGGACGGCGAACCGCACCAGATTCTCGACCCGGCCGATCGGATACGCCTGATTCCACGGGAGAAACACATACGCCAGCGTCGTCACGATGAGGCCGATAAGCACCTCGACGAGAAGCGCCGCATTTAGCGCAAGCGCGAGCACGATCGTCCTGCGCTGCCGAGCGGTCTGCTCGAGATACTCCTCGGAGCGATCGTCCAGCAGCGCGTCGAGCGAAATGCCGAACACGGCCGAGAGCAACTTCACGCTCTCGACGTCCGGCAACGTCTTGCCCTTCTCCCAGTTGATGACCGTCTGACGCGATACGAACACGCGCGCGGCGAGCTCGCCTTGGGTCATACCCGCGTCTTCGCGCAGGGATCGGATGCGCGCGCCCACCGTGGATTCGACTCGCCGCACATCTCCCGCCTGCTGTACGGACTCCCCGGACTCCCGCGACGAAGCGACGATACCCTCATCGCATCGACGATCAACGAGACCCGAGCTCGATTCGCTCATGGCAACCTCCGCATCCCTATGGGGTTCGCGGCGCACGCCACAGGTGCCCGCTGCGACCACTATACCCACGGCAGCACGGTGCGCGGTGCGTTTCACCGCGGTTTCTCGCGTATAAATCCTTTTACACCCTCAGCCACCTGGCATTTCTAAAACGCACAAGACAGGCCCCACCCTCGCGAGGGAAATGAAACTTGACAAACCGATAGCAGAAAGACGTCTCACCGCCCGCCCGGCAAAGCCCGAGCCGGCGCAGGCGCGCAGCCGAGTCCGCGTAGACTTGTGATTCGTTGACCGCGCGTGAAGGCCCGAGGGGCCTCGGCGGCAACGGATCTCAAGAGAGGGAATTCATTATGAAGCAACTGAACGAGAAGGTCGCCGTCGTCACCGGCGCCGGACAGGGCATCGGCAAGGTCATCGCGCTGTGCCTCGCCAAGCGCGGTGTCAAGGTCATCGCCACCGGCCGTCGTCTCGAGCCTATCGAGGCAACCATCGCGGAAATCAAGGAGCTGGGCGGCGACGGCCTGGCCATGAGCTGCGACTCCGCCGACCGCGAGCGCGTTTTCGAAGTTGTTAAGACCGCCGTCGACACCTTCGGCTCCATCGACGTCATCGTCAACAACGGGCAGGCAATTGTGCCCTCCCAGCCCGTCGAGGACACCGAGTACGAGAACATGCTCAAGGCTTGGCAGTCCGGCGTTATCGGCTCCCTCAACTATATGCAGGCCGCCTTCCCCTACATGAAGGAGCAGCACGAGGGCCGCATCATCAACTTCGCTTCGGCCACCGGCATGTTCGGCATCGCCGGCCAGCTCGCCTACGGCTCCAACAAGGAAGCCCTGCGCGGTTTGACCAAGATTGCTGCCAAGGAGTGGGGCCAGTACGGCATTTGCGTGAACATCGTGCTGCCCGGCGCCGAATCGCCTGCAGCTAAGGCCTGGGCCGAGAAATTCCCAGAGGAATACGCTAAGCAGGTCAACCTTAACCCCATGAAGCGTTTTGGCGATCCCGAGGCAGACATCGCCCCCGTCATCGCCTTCCTCGCCGGTCCGGACTCCTGCTACTTCTCCGGACAGAGCGTCATCGTCGACGGCGCCAACAGCATCATGCCGTAACAGGCGCGCGGGAGTTCTTCGCACGCCCGTCCGTCTCATCGACTCATATCTCACTCATTTCAAAAGCGGGTCCTTCAAAAAAGAGGGACTCGCTTTCACCATCTATCGATTCAACTATTCTAATCTTGCGTTTTTCTTCCTATGATTCCGCCTCTTATACGTCATTTGAGAACAGTTTTACTTTTATTAGCTCTATTCTTCAATTAAAAGAACAAAATGACAATTTTTTTCTTTTATAACCTATAATCTATTCGATTAGATATCATTTCTCGGCTTATGGAGGATATCGTGTCATATAGAACGCTTGAAAAGGAATTCTACGCCAACAGCTCTTCTGATCGCTACACCGCCCATGATGCCCTTCTTAGCAAGCGCTTCGATAGTGACTCAACATTCAAAACTGGCATTGCGCTAAGCACCGGCGAGCTATTCCTAGCAGTTCCCCGCGAGCTGTCCATTGCAACCGAACACGTATTGCGTCGCGAGCGGAGGGTTTCCGCCCTCTGGCGCGCCCTGCCCCCCATCGCGCTTGGAGCCTATATTCGCTCACTCATCATGGACGAGGTTGTCTACAGCAATCAAATCGAAGGAGTTCACAGCACGCGCAAGCAAATTGAGGCCGCTCTTGAATCCTACAATCAAAATGACGACCACGCGCCCTTTATAGAATTTGCCAAGCTTTATCTTCAGCTAACCGACGGCGCCACACCGCCGGCTTCACTTGAAGATATTCGCAGCATCTATGACTCGGTAGTTGCTGACGCCATATCTCAAAAAGACCTACCAGGAGACACTCTGTTTCGTTCCGGCCCTGTTGAAATAATCAATCAGCACGGAAGGACTATACACAAAGGTGTCACGCCGGAATCCGCAATTGAATCAATGATGCTTCAATGGATTGATTTATCAAGAAGCGACAATATCCCAGAGCTTTATTCTGCCATCTTATGCCATTTCCTCTTTGGCTATATACACCCTTTTTATGATGGAAACGGCAGAACCGGTCGCTACCTTCTCGCGCTACACCTTAGCAATCCCCTATCCCAACCCACCGTCTTGTCCCTCTCAAGAACCATTGCTGAAAACAAAGCGATGTATTACAAAGCGTTCGATACCGTAGAACGGCCCCTTAATCACGCTGAAGGGACCTCCTTTGTCCTTATGATGCTTGAACTCATTACTCAGGCTCAGGAATCGCTTATATTGGACCTTTCAGCAAAGCAAGACATGCTCGACGTCCTTGCAGGCAGAATCGGCACCTTAGAATCCGAATACGGCAGAAGAGGATGTCAGGTCCTATTCTATGCAGCCCAAATGCATCTCTATAACGTGCTCCAAGAAACTAGCCTGGATACGCTTGCGCGCGACCTGAGCATCTCCAAGCCGACCGCGCGTCGCGCAATTCAAAGCCTTGAAGCCATCGGCATCCTATCGAGGACTTCGCCGCGCCCGCCCCGCTATAAACTGACCGAGAAAGGAATGGACCTTCTAGGGATCGAGTAAACTCACGCAATAGAGCGTGTCGCGCCCATCCCCATCGCCACAAAGCAGACCAGCAAAACCGCGACGATCCCCCAGCGCCACCAATTCACCTTGGTGAGCACCCAGCGGTAGAACCAATCGCGCGGCAGCTCGTCCGCGGACGCACGGCCCTCCAAAAACGCAACGATATCGGTCGCGTTCACTAGATCCCGCGCTCGCCTCACCCTATCTCGCCCCGCCACGGCGAATAGCATATACAGCATGACCGTCCACTGAATAACGCCAAGCACCATGCTATAGCCTTGATACGCTGACCAACTCATCCCAAGTTCCCGCAGCGCGGAGCGCGCAAGTCCAACGCAGATGATAACCAGAATGTTGACCCACTCCATGATGAACGAGCGCATCAACACGCGCCTGTCGTTCGCCGCCTCGCGCGCCAACTCGTCGGCGTCGCCACCAAGCAGCTCATCCACCGTCACGCCAAAGACGCCCGCCAGAAGCTGCAGGCTCTGAATATCCGGCAAGGTTGCCCCGCGCTCCCAATTGCCCACCGTCTGACGCGTCGCAAATACCGCCTCGGCAAGCTGCGCCTGGGTCAAGCCTGCCTTCTCGCGATGCTCGCGTATGTGCGCGCTCACGCTCGAGTTCTGCATAGCCGGTACCTCCCAGGAAATGTTTTGGACGAGAATCTACGGCATGGTTATACCCCGGCGATGGCGCCGTAGCGCTATAAAGTCGCTGTTTAGGCATGGCAAATGTCTTTACCATGCCCCCGAACAGGGACGCCTCACGGTACGCAACCTCACATTAGGGACAGGTTCTTTTCTGAGGCGCGGGGCCGCGGTGAACATCATGATCCCCACGGCATTGTTTAGCTCTCGACCGCGGGTAATCGAGCGTACGCGCCTAGTAGCAACATCTTCCCCCAATGCGATGATAAACTCGATCGCAAGAACGCCCAACTTCGCGTAGTGGTTACCTTCCGCAGCAAAGCGCACGAAAAGCAAAACACAAGCAAGATGCACCAGATACAACGCACCGTAGAGAACCATGTATCGAGCGAGCTGGCGCCGGGCCTCCGCCGTTTCCGCAACGATGGCGGGAACTTCATCCCCCAGGATTCCGTCGGCCGTGGTCCCCAGCGTCCGGGCGACCAACTGCAGGCTCTGCACGTCCGGCAGCGTCTTACCGTTCTCCCAGTTGCCCACCGACTGGCGCGTGACAAACGCGGCGGCAGCCAACTCGCCTTGCGTCATACCCGCTCGCTCGCGGCATGCACGAATCCGAACGCCAATCCTCTTTGCAACGTCCATGAGCGCCTCCCCGTACTCGGCACGGGCAACGTCAGGACGATTATCCCCCACGCACGAGCGGAATCGCGCATCACGTATATCAAAGGTGTTTTGCACCCCGTATCCCATCTGACCGACTTGCATATCACGCTGCTCGACGCTTCCCTTTGAGCAAAGCCGCCACTAAAAAACGTCCCCGGATCTCTCCGGAGACGTTTTCTACATGCAATATGCGAGGAGCACGAAAAGTATTGCTTCTCTATGCGCCTTCTGCCGCGGTCTCGGAATCGGCCTCCGCAGCAGCACCAGCGGCCTCTTCGGCCTCCGCCTCGGCGCGCGCCTCGCGGCGATCAGCGAAGTTGTTCACACCCGCGCAGATGCACAGGGCGAGAGCCGCGCCGCCGCCGATGATGGCGAGCAGGATGGGCGGGACGCCAACCATGATGAAAGGATCGGTCATCTTCAATCCCCCCTTACACAAACAATCCGCCGGCGATGCCCGCGACGCCCGTGAAGGCAAGCGCCATCAGCGAAGCGGTGATCAGCGTGATGGGCAGGCCGCGAAGCGCATGGGGAACCAAGCGCTCATCGATGCCGTTACGGACAAAGGCGAACAGGACGACGGCCAAGAACAGACCAAAGCCCGCACCGACGGAAGCACCGAGGGCGGACGAGAAGGTCATGGTATCCGCCATGGCGCCCTGGGAAAGCGGCACGGCCAAAACGGCCGCGTTGCAAGCCAAAATGGTGCAGGCGCGCAGAATGCGGGTACGCTCCTCGGAAGACTTGCCCGCGCCCATTATGGTGCCGCCCACAAAGATGGCGCCGGTGCTGGCGAGCACGCAGCCAAGGGGAGCAAGATAGGACACGCCCCAAGGCAGCAGGAAACCCGCGTAAAGCGGCCAGCAGATAATGCCGGCAACCGCTACGGAGATACCCAGAAGACCGCCCATGCGAATGGCATCCTGCGGGCGCTGGGCGACCAGAATCACGGAGACCATGGCGATGAGCTGCGCGAAGACGATGTTGTTATCGAACGCAGCGGTGAACAGAGCGTTGAGGAACTCCATTAGCGCTCACCCTCCTTAGCAGCTGCGGACTTGGCGCGCACGTCGCAGATGGACTGAACAAAGGTGGCAACCAGGGCCAAGACCAGCAGCGAGCCGGCGGGCTTACCGAAGATGGACAAGGGAGAAGCGGCGAGCTCGGGCATGGTAAGGCCAAAGACCTCGCCCGTGCTGAGCATGCCGTTGATGAAGCCCACAAAGACAAGAGTCGCGAAAGCGCACACGGCGGCGAAGGCGGCGGTGCCAAGCGAAGACTTGGAAGCCGGCTGTGCGGAGAAGCCCTCACGAGCGACAAAGGCCACTGCCATGGCGTTTACGCAGGTAAGCGGCAGATAGATGCCCAAGGCCTCGTGCACGGCGGGCTCGACCACGCGCACGGCGAAGCTCACCAGCACAGAAACCATGGCACCGGCAAGCAGCGTCACGGGCAGATAGGAGAACGCGCCGGTAAAACGACGGGTCACAGGAGCGATCAGTGCCATAGCGAGGATGGCGACGGCGGTCGCGATGCCGATGGCGGCACCGTTGACAACGGAGGTAGCCACAAAGAGGCCCGGCAGGGCTGCGGCGGTGACCACAAAGGTGGGCGTGCGGACAAAGTCGGCGATGCGCTCGTCCTGCTCGCGGATAACGTTCTGGTTCAAAGCCATCTTATTTGCCTCCCATCTGCGCATACGCCTCGAAGGCGATGTTGAGGTCGGCGACGATAGCCTTAGCGGTAAAGGTCGCGCCGGAGACGCCGTCGACCTTGGTCTCGCCGCTGGCGGGCTCCTCGACCGTAAGCACGCCGGAGGCGTCCAGGTCGGTAAAGGTGCCGAAATAGTCCTCGGTCAGAGCGTTGGTACCGATACCATCGGTCTCGTCCTCGGCGACAACTTGGATACCGGCGACCTTGCCGGCAGACGTGATGCCAACCATAACCTCGACGTCGCCGTGGTAGCCCTTGGAGGCGACATCGAAAACGTAATCGCCGGAATCGGTCTTATACACGGAGACAAGACCCTCGACGGCGGGGGCGGATACCTTCTCAAAGGTGGCATCCGGGAACAGCAGCGCGCGCTGGGCGCCGCCCTTGGATTCATCGAGCTTGGCGTCGGCCTCGGCGAAGGCATCGGTCATGCCCCAGTGAACCGCAGCGGTCACGCCGCCGCACACCAGCGTGGCGACCAAAATGAGCGCGAGCGTGTAGAAGGCGCCGTTGCGATGGCGCGAAAGCCAGGAGTTAGACGAGGGCATTCTTCACACCTCCCACCGGACGGGGACGGGTATAGCGATCGATCAGCGGCACGAACATGTTCATGAACAGGATCGAGAAGGCAACGCCTTCGGGAGCGGCGGCGAACAAGCGCACCAAGGAGGTGATGAGGCCGCAACCGACACCGAAGATGATCTTGCCCTTGGACGTCATCGGGGTGGTGGTGTAGTCGGTCGCCATGAAGAAGGCGCCCAGGGCCAGACCACCGGAGAGCAGCTGGAAGACCACGTCCTCGCCAGCAAGGCCCATGATGACGGCAACGGTGCCGATGAAGGGCAGGGTCGCCCATGCGTCGACCACCTTGATGGCCAGCAGGAACAGATAACCGGCGAGCAGGGTGATGATGCAGGTCTCGCCCAAAGCGCCGGCATGGTTGCCCAGCAGCATGTCCATGATGCTGTAGGGGTTGGACTCCATCGCCAGCGGAGTGGCGCCGGTGATGGCGTCAAGCGGCTTGCCGGCGACGTCCGGGTAGGAGGACAGGGCGCTGGGCAGCGCGACCATCACGAAGATGCGCGCGGCGACCGCGGGGTTGGCAAAGTTGTTGCCGATGCCGCCGAACATCATCTTGACGACGACGATTGCGAACGCGGTGCCCAGGACGGCAACCCAAAACGGGCAGGTCGCGGGCAGGGTGAAGGCGAACAGCATAGCGGTGACCACGCAGGACATATCGCCCGCCGTGGACTCGCGATGCATGATGGCGCAGCACAGGTGCTCGCTCACCAGGGCGGTTGCGATGCACACCAGCACCAGCAACGGGGCGCCCAGGCCGTAGAGCCAGGTGGCGGCGATCAGCGTGGGTACCAGCGCCAGGCAGACGGCGCCCATGATCTTGAACGTGGATGCGCTGCCATGGAAGTGCGGGGAATCCTCAAAGATGAGATTCATACGTTACGCCTCCTTCGCAGGTTGGGTGAGGCGCGCGACCTCGCCGCGATAGACTGCCTTGCCCTCGCGGATCGAGGCGGTGATACGCCTGTGGGCAGGGCAGGTGAACGCGCAGGAGCCGCACTCCATGCAGTTCATGACGGCGAGCTCGTCCAGCTCCACCGCATCATGACGACGGCTGGCGGCGTCGAGCGCGTAGGGCATGAGGCCCAGCGGGCACACACGCACGCAGCGGCCGCAACGGATGCACGGGGATTCCTCGGGCAGCTCCGCCTCCTTGTCGAGGCATAGGATCGCGTTGTTCGCCTTCAGGATGGGGCAGTCGATGTTGGTGATGGTGCGGCCCATCATAGGTCCGCCCATAATGATCTTCTTGGGATCCTTCACCAGGCCGCCCGTGGCCTCGATAACGTCGCGAACGCTCATGCCCAGGGGCACGCGGTAATTGCCGGGGTTGGCGACGCAATCGCCCGCAAGGGTGATGGTGCGGCGAACCAGGGGCACGCCGTAGCGGAAATACTCCTCGACGCGGGAAACCGTGGTGACGTTGAGCACCAGGCAACCGGCATCGATGGGCAGGCCGCCGGCGGGGACGGCACGGCCGGTCGTGGCTTCGATCAGGACCTTCTCGCCGCCAGCGGGGTACTTGGTGGGGACCATGAGGACCTCGACCAGGTCGGAAACACCCTTCTCGGCGATCGCCTTGTTGAGGGACTCGACAGCCTCGGGCTTGTTGTCCTCGACGCCGATGACCACGGCGGGGATCTCGAGCGCGCGCGAGATGCGGACCACGCCGTCGATCACGCGCTCGGCGTGCTCGATCATCTGACGGTAGTCGCTGGTGATGTAGGGCTCGCACTCCATGGCGTTAACGACCACAAACTCGAATTTCTTGCCGGCGGGCGCCTGCATCTTGAACCACGTGGGGAACGAGGCGCCGCCCAGACCAACCACTCCGGAATTGCGGACGCAGGCGATGAACTCGTCCTTGGTGGTGTAGGTGGGGACCTCGAGCGCGGGGTCGTTTTCCATCTTGCCGTCCGAGGTGATCTCGACTACGGGCGCGGTGGCGCCGGTGGGAAGCTTCTCGGTGGCAACGGAGGTGACCGTACCGGAAACGCTCGCATGGATGGGGGCGTAGAGGCCCTCACCCGTTCCGATCAGCGTACCGATGTAGACGTGGTCTCCTACCTCGACGCACGGGGTGCACGGGGCACCGATGTGCATGTTCAGCGGGATGCGAACCTTACTTGGGGGTTCGATCCACGTGCAGGGACAATCCCGCGTGTCCTTGCACTGGGGCGGATGGACGCCGCCCAGCGTCTTATGAAGAGAGAACATTACTCCCCTTTCGCTCCTCTTCCTCTTCTGTTCCGCCGCAGCGAGCTGTTGCAGAACAGCAATGTCCAACGTTCCATTCTAGATGCTTTTCTTCATCATTTAAACACGTACCATTATTCGAGAATTAGAATAATGCCTTAAAAGAAAAAGAACTCGCTCGATACAGCCGTACCAAGCGAGTTCTTTGGCGATTATCTTTCTTGATGCGCAGCCTTGCGCTTACTGTTTGCGGGCGAGGATTAGCCCAGGTTGCCACCCATTCCCATACCGTTGCTAGAACCGCGGCCCATAAGCTCTTCCAGATACTGGAGGAATTCCTCCTCGGTCATGGAGTTACCTGAGGCGTCGCCCTGCGAGTTGTCCTGCTGGTCGGTCTGCAGGGCCTCATCGGAACCAAGCGTGACCTCAACCTCCTGCTCCTTGGAGTCGCGAACCACGGTGAGGGTCACTTTGTCACCCACCTCATGTTCGCGCAGGGCGATGATCAAACCGTCTGCAGAGGTCACCTGTTCGCCATCGATCTTAGTGATGATGTCGTTCTCCTGAATGCCGGCATCTGCCGCAGGACCGCCGTCGCTTACCGCAACCACCAGAGCGCCCTCGGTGGCACCCAGGTTATTGGCGCGAGCACTCAGCGCATTCACCGAGGTAAGGCTGACGCCAAGGTACGGATGTACGGGGGTCTTGCCATCGATGATCTGGCTGGCGATGTTGATGGCGTAGTTGACCGGAATTGCAAAGCCAACGCCCGAGCTGGAACCAGAATAGGACTCGATGATGGAGTTGATGCCGATAAGCTCGCCGTTATCATTCACCAGCGCGCCGCCGGAGTTGCCGGGATTGATGGCGGCATCCGTCTGGATCATGTTGGCGTAGATGGAGGTACCGCTGGTAGAGGGCAGCGCGGTGGAGCGGTACAGGGCGCTCACGATGCCGGTGGAAACGGACTGCTCGTTACCAAAGGGGCTGCCGATAGCCATAACCCATTCGCCCACGGATAGGTCATCGGAGTCGCCGATCTCGATAGGGGTCAACTTGCTGGAGTCGACGTCCTTAAGACGGATAACGGCCAGGTCGCTCGAAGAGTCCTCGCCCACCAGCTCCGCCTCGTAGCTCTCGCCGCCCATGGAGACAACCAGCTCCGTCGCACCCTCGATCACGTGGTAGTTGGTGAGGACGTTGCCATCCGTATCCAGTACCACGCCCGAACCCACACCGGAGCCTTCGCTGGTAGTGGTGCTGATGGAGACCACTGAGGGCTGCGCCTTGGCGGCGACAACCTCCGCCAGCGTGGTGTCCTCCGTGTCGATCTCGATGTTTTGCGTAGAAGTGTTGCCCGTCGCCTGAACGTCCGAGTCGGTGATCTTAAAAGCGCCAGACATAACGAGCGCGATCACCAGCACCGCGCCCACAACCAAGCCGCCAAACGACGCCAAAAAGACCGGAGCCTTCTTGGTCTTGGTCTTCACCACGGTGTGCTTTACGGTCTCGGTCGTCGGAGGGACCGCGCCAGGCATAGTGGGGTCCTGCTGCGGAGAGGCCATATGGGTGGTTGGCTGGGCAGGCGTGGGCTCAACCTCGACACGCGGGGCGGAGCCGTGGAAAAAGGAGTCGCCGACGCCGTCGGGGCGCTGTGGGATCTTGTCATCACTCATGGTTGCTTCCTATCTTCAAACCGTTGGGTCAAGAAGTGTTTTACCCCAATGCAGTTCCCCATGCGTGGCAGAACGGAGCACATTAAACGTTTCGCAAGCAGGCTTAAGTAATCCCTTAAGTAAATGGTTGTCCACCATTAAGAAAAGTGGACGAGGGAAAAGAAAAGGAGGGCCAAAAAGACCCTCCTCGACACGGCGCTATGCAGAGCACGGGAGCAACAGGTCGGCACCCGTCAAAACGCTACTCTTTGAACAGGTAGCCCACGCCGCGAACCGTGGTGATATGCGCGGCGATCTGCGGGCCGATTTTGGAGCGAATACGACGAATGTGCACGTCAACCGTGCGCGTACCGCCGCAATACTCAAAGCCCCATACGCGATGCAGCAGCACCTCGCGGCTATAAGCACGGTTGGGATGCGTGGCCAAGAAAGATAGCAACGAGTACTCCATCAGCGTGAGGTCGACCGGCTCATCGTCCAGATACACCTGATACGTAGCAAGGTTGATGGTCATGCCGTCAACGGTGAGGATATCATCGCCCGCAAACGGGTCCTCCTCGCCCATAAGGCGGCGAGAGCGGATCTCGAGCTCAAGCTCCGTAGCGCCAGAGCAGATGAAGTCGACGCGTGCGTGGGAGGGAATGCGCAGGCTCGCCAGCGCATCCTCGTCCGCAATAAGCAGCATGGGAATGCTGCCGCGCCCGTCCAACCACTTGGCGATTTGGTCCAGACGATCGTTGCGCAGGCCGTCCACATCGAGGATCAACAGATCGAAATCATGGGTGGCGTTGGGCGAATCCGGCGTTGCCGCGTACACCTCTACACCCATGGTAGAGGTCAGGGTCCGGGCAAAGTCATGGAAACGCGTAGTACGCGCCATAAAGAGTACGTTCTTCTCGGACATTCGCACCTCCCTTTTTAGTGACATGATAACAAGAACCGCTGGTAGATATATGCGCTATCAGCAGCCAATTTTATTTTTATGTAAAAAACTTTCACTCGTGGCACGGACAGGTTGCCGTTTCGAATAAAAGGGGCCGCACCGCATCGAAGCGACGCGGCCCATGGCGCTTTCTTTCTTCTATGAAGAAGCGGCTACGAGTTAGCCAGGTAGTGCTTGATCTCCCACTCGGTGATGGTGGACGAGTACTTCTCCCATTCGCCGCGCTTCTTCTTGAGAAAGAACCCGTGGATGTGCTCGCCCAGGGTCTCGCGCATGAAGTCGGAGTTCTCGAAGTAATCGAGGGCCTCGGCAAGGCTGCGGGGCAGCGGCTGGATGCCGTGGCGGCGCAGCTCGGCATCGCTCAGGCTGGTGAGCGCGCTGGTCGCCTCCTCCGGCAGAGTGAGGCCGCGCTTGATGCCGTCAAGGCCTGCCGCCAGCGTCACCGCGTTGGTGAGGTAGGGGTTTGCCATGGGGTCGGGAGTGCGCAGCTCGATGCGGCTTGACTGGTGCTTGCCCGGCTTATAGATGGGGATGCGGATCATCGCGGAGCGGTTGCGCAGGCCCCAACTTGCGCATGTGGGAACGGAGCCGCCACCGGTGACCAGGCGCTTATAAGAGTTCACCGTGGGGTTGGTGATCGCGGAGATCTCGTTGGCGTGGGCCAAGATACCGGCCATGTAGCTCTTGGCGATGGGCGACAGGTGGTACTCGGGGTCGTCCTCGCCCCAAAACACGTTGTTACCGCTCCTATCGAACAGCGACTGGTGCAGGAACATGGCGCTGGACGGCTCCTTGGCGATGGGCTTGGGCATGAAGGACGCGTGGATGCCGGCCTCAAACGCCTCCAGGCGGATGACGTGCTTGGCGGTCATGATAGCGTCGGACATGGAGAGCGCCTCGGCATGGCGAAGCGAGATGCCGTGCTGGGAGCGACCGGAAGAATGGAAGGTGTACTCCACCGGCACGCTCATCTTCTCGAGCATGAGAACGGTGGAGCGGCGCAGATCGCGCGCGGAATCGGACGGAGTGAGGTCGAAGTAGCGAACATCGTCCAAAGGCTCGGGCGTGGACTCGTCCGGGAAGTAGTAGAACTCGAGCTCGGTGCCCACGTTCATGATGTAGCCGTCTTTCTCGGCCTTCTTGAACATACGGCGCAGACACTCGCGCGGATCGCCGGCAAAAGGCTTGCGGTCCGGCGTGCACACGTCGCAGAAGATGCAGGCGACCCCGTCATGGCTGGGGCGCCAGGGCAGGACCTGGAACGTGGAGGGATCGGGGAACGCGAGCATATCGGACTCGTCGGGCGTGGTAAAGCCCTCGATGGCCGAGCCGTCGAAACCGATGCCCTCTTCGAATGCGACCTCGAGGTCCTCTGGCGCGATTGCGAAGCTCTTAAGCCTACCGAGAACATCGGTAAACCAAAGACGAACGAAGCGAATATCGCGTTCCTCGACTGTGCGGAGCACGAAGTCGATGTTCTGCTGCAGGTCCATGGGAAGCCCTTTCACGCGGTGTGCGCCAACTCGGCGTATACGTTAGCGCTCCATTGTGCCATAGCTTTGTTTCCGCCAGATTACCCCGCGCCCCTTTCTACAGCGTGACGCCGTCTTTCCAGATCGAAATCTCATGGCAGCCGCGGCGCTCGGCGCTCGTCTGCTTGCCGCTCGCCGTCTCGAGCACCAGGTCCCACAGGTCCTCGGCGGCCTCATCGATGGTGCGTTCGCCCGTGGCGACCACGCCGGCGTTGAAGTCCATCCAGTTGGCCTTATGCTGACACAGGCGCTCGTTGGTGAAGACCTTGAGCGTGGGCGCCGGGGCGCCAAACGGCGTGCCGCGACCGGTGGAGAACAGAATCACATGGCAACCTGCCGCGGTGAGCGCGGTAGTGGAGACCATGTCGTTGCCGGGGCCGCAGAGCATCTGCAGGCCGGACCTGCGCACCGTATCGCCGTAGCCCAGCACGTCAACGATGGGCGCACTGCCGCCCTTCTGGACGCAACCGCAGCTCTTGTCCTCAAGCGTGGTGATGCCGCCGTCCTTGTTGCCGGGGCTGGGGTTCTCGTACACAACCTCGCCGTGGCTGATGAAGTAATCCTTGAAGCCGTTGAGCATGCCGGCGGCCGCATCGAACACACTTTGATCCTCGCAGCGATCCAGCAGAATCGACTCGGCGCCGAACATCTCGGGAACCTCGGTAAGCACAGAGGTACCGCCGCCGGCGACCGCGATATCGGAAACGCGACCGATCACGGGATTAGCGGTGATGCCGGACAGGCCGTCAGATCCGCCGCACTTGAGACCGATGACCAGATCGGAGGCAGAGATGGCCTCGCGCTTGAACGTCTTGGCGTGAGTGGCGAGCTCGGAGAGGATCTTATGGCCCTCTACCAACTCGTCCTCAACATCCTGGCAGGTAAGGAAGCGCACGCGCTGCGCGTCGTAGTCACCCAGCTCCTCAAGCACCTGGGCATGCGTGCAGTTTTCGCACCCCAGCGAAAGGAAGAGCACGCCGGCGGCGTTCGCGTGGCGCGAAAGCGCTACCAGCAGCTTGCGGGTCTGCGCATGGTCCGCACCCGTCTGCGAGCAGCCAAAGGGATGCGGGAAGTAGTACACGCCCTCAAGGCTGTCCCCCACCAAATCCTGAGCCTGTTCGCACATGGCGCGGGCGACCTCGTTCACACAGCCAACCGAAGGGATAATCCACAGCTCGTTGCGCGTGGCGGCGCGACCGTCGGCGCGGCGAAAGCCCTGGAAGGTCTTGGGCTCGATAGCCCGGAGCACCGGGCGCGACGGATGGTACTCGTAATCGACCTCGCCGGAGAGATTGGTCTTGACATTATGCGTATGCAGCCAGCTACCCGCCTGGACATCGCAGGTCACATGGCCGATGGGCAAACCGTACTTGATTACGTTGTCGCCGGCGGCGATTGCGCGGATGGCCATCTTGTGGCCCTGCGGAATGTCCTCTGCCGCCGCGACATCGCCCACACCCGGAACCGCGACCGCGGTGCCGGCGGCAAGGGGCTCGAGCGCCACGATCACGTTATCGGCCGGATTGATCTGGATGGTCTTCACGTATGGCTCCTCCAATCATGAGAAAAAACCGCGGACGAGCATTGCCCCGCCCGCGGCATACAAGGTTTACAGAGCTGCAGCGTACGCGGCGGCGGCACCCTGGGTGCGAACAATCGCCAGCGCGCTGGTTACAAAGTCGAGAAGACCGGGGACCTGCGTGAGGTCCTGGCCCCACATCTGCTCGTTGGAGAGCACGGCGGCAACCAGGTCGGCGTCGGCGTCATCCGCATGGGCGGCGTAGAAATCGAGAACAAAGGCGTCATCCTGCGCAACGTAAGCCGTGCCGTCGGCGCGACGCAGGTGCAGGCCGTCGTCCTCGCGACCCTCCAGGCCGGTGGAGTAAAACGCGATCAGGGTCGCCAGGCTGGTAGCCAGGCACGCGGGCAGCTCGCCCTTCTGCTCAACGTAGTCCAGCAGCGTGGGCAGGTCGCGGGCGCGCCACTTGGCGGTCGAGTTAAGGCAGATGGAGAGCAGCTGGTGGTCGATAAACGGGTTATCGAAGCGGTTCTCGACCGCCGCGGCGAACGCGCGCAGGTCTTCCTCGTCCAGTTCACCGGACAAGGTAGGGATAACCTCATGGTCGAGCATCTTGTTCATGAAACCGCGCACAACCTCGTCATGCATGCAGTCGCGAACGATGTCGAAGCCGGCAAGCCAAGCACCCGGAACAAAGCAGGTGTGGGCGCCGTTCAAGATGCGGACCTTGCGCTTCTTGTAGGGGGTCACATCCGGGGTGACAAAGACGCCCGGCAGCTCCGCCTGGATGAACGGCAGCTTGGCGGCCAGCGCCTCATCGCCCTGGATGCCCCACATCTGGAAGGGCTCGCGAACCGTGAGGAAGGGATCCTCGTAACCCAGGCGCTCTGCAACGGCAGCCGCCTCGGAGGCCTCACGGATGCGACCGGGGACGATGGTGTCAACAAGGGTGGTGCAGAAGGTGCACTCGGTATCGAGCCAGGCGTTGAACGCATCCTCCAGGCCCCAGTCGGAGACATACTGGTGGACAATACGCAGCAGCTCGGCGCCGTTATGGTCGATAAGCTCGCAGGAAAGGACGATCACGCCGGGCTTGTTCGCCTGGTAGCGCTTGTAGAGCACCTGCGTCAGCTTGGCCGGGAAGCTCGCCGGGGGCTCATCATCCAGCTTGCAAGAAGCGTCGTAGGCGATGCCGGCCTCGGTGGTGTTGGAGACGATGATCTCCAGGTCGTCGGAGACGGCGACGTCCATGATCGCCTGGAAGTCTTCCGCGCGATACGGGTTGAGGCAGCGGCTGCAGCTTGAGATCAGGCGGGCCTCGTCCACCTGCTGACCGTTCTCGCGGCCGCGCATGAGCACGGTGTACAGGCCATCTTGGGCGTTGATGCCATCCGCGAAGCCAAACGCTCCGTTGATGGGCTGCACCATGCAGATACGGCCGTTCCACCCGGTCGCCTCATTTGCCAAGTCGAAGAAGCGGTCGACGAAGGCGCGGAGGAAGTTGCCCTCGCCAAATTGGAGAACCTTCTCGGGGGCGTCGGCGGGTACCACGTAGCTGGTATTACCGATCTCCGCCAGCGTCGTACGATTCAAAGTCTTCATTTACTTCTCCTCTGCAAGATCAAAGCCAAAATAACGAACAGCGTTGTTGTAGGAAATATCGCGGACCAGGCTGCCAAGCAGCTCCATATCGCGCGGGAACTTGCCGGCCTCGACCCACTCGCCAAGCAGGCCGCACATCACGCGACGGAAATACTCGTGACGCGGGTAGGACAGGAAGCTACGGGAATCGGTCAGCATGCCGATAAAGTTGCCGAACACGCCCTCGTTAGCAAGGGCGGTCATCTGCTCGCGCATGCCCACTTCGTTATCGTTGAACCACCAGGCGGAGCCGTTCTGGAGCTTGCCGGCGACGGGAGCCTCTTGGAAGCACGCCATCACGGTGTCGATCATGGTGTTGTCGACCGGGTTCAAGCTGTACAGGATGGTCTTGGGCAGGCCGCTGTTCTCCTGGATGGAGTTGAGGAAATCTGTCAGCTGATCGGCAGGGGTGTAGTTGGAGATGCAGTCGTAGCCGGTATCCGGGCCAAGCTTGGCGAACATGGCGCGGTTGTTGTCGCGCTTGCAGCCAAAGTGCAGCTGCATGGCCCAGCCCAGACGCACGTACTCGCTGGCGACAAACTGCATAAAGGCGGTCTTGTATGCCAGGACCTCGTGCTCATCAAGTGTGTCGCCGGCAAGCGCCTTGGCGAAGACGTGCTCAATCTCATCCTCAGACGCCGGCACGTACATCACGTAGTCCAGCGCGTGATCAGAAGCGCGGCAACCAAGCTCATGGGCGACGTCATAGCGAAGGGAGATGGCGCGCTTGAGGTCTGCAAACGAGGAGATGGAGACGTGGGCCACATCTGCCAGACGGCCCAGGTAGCTCACGAACTCACGGCCGCGTTCGATGCGAAGTGCTGCATCCGGACGCATAGCGGGAACAACCTGCACGTCGAAGGTGGGGTCGGCAGCGATCTTCTTGTGCCACTCAAAGCTATCTGCCGGGTCATCGGTGGTGCAGATCATGCGGACATTAGAGCGGCGAACCAGCTCACGGCAGGAGAAATCGTCCTGTGCAAGCTTGGCGTTGGCCAACTCCCATACCTCCTGAGCGGTCTGGGAGTTGAGCACGCCCTCATAGCCAAAGAAACGCTTGAGCTCCAGGTGGCTCCACTCAAAAACGGGGTTGCCAACGCAACGCTCCAGGGTCTCCGCCCACTTCTGGAACTTCTCGCGAGCCGGGGCGTCACCGGTGATAAAGCGCTCGTCCACGCCGTTGGCACGCATAAGGCGCCACTTGTAGTGGTCGCCGCCCAGCCAGACCTCGGTGATGGATTCAAAACGCTTGTCCTCGAAAATCTCCTTGGGGGAAATATGGCAGTGATAGTCAACAATGGGCATGTGCTCCGCATAGGTGTGGAATAGCTCCTCACCCGTCTGCGTGCTCAGAAGAAAATCCTGATCGTCCATAAAAGCCTTCATGTGTATCCTCTCGACTTCGCAAACATACTCGATGTCTGCGACCCCCGGGCGAGAAAAGCTGTCGCTCGCCTTTGTACAAGGTGAACGTTACCCTAATCCGAGAGAAATAGCACTAGGTTAGGTGAACGTTCACTTTACCTATACAGACGAACGGTTCGTTTTCATCGGTAAACGGCTCTTCGCTCGATGGGGTCCGATGGGATCAAACCAGGGAGCACGTTGCTGGAACCACCGCCAAACGCGCCTGTCGCGGTTCATCAAAAGTCATGCTCATCTGGCGGTGCGCCGAACTCCCGCCTGGCTGCACCGCTGTTTTTCAGCTTCAGTTGGACTTGGGGCCCTGCTGAAAACGGCCTTCGTTTACAACCTCTTGCTATTTTTAGGCTTCAGTTGGAGTAACCTCTGCTGAAATCAGCCTTCAGTTGGACTTGGCATAGAACCCGATGAAGACCTAATTGGAGAAACCCATGGTAGATAGACCAGCAGAATCGAAGACTCGATTTCGCAAGTCCAACTGAACCGCATTTTTAGCAACGGAGGTAACACGGAGGCTGATTTCAGCAGAGCCCCAAGTCCAACTGGAGGCCGTTTTCAGCATCGCGTGTATTTTGCTGCCCGGAGTGTCCAGCCTACAGGCATGTCACCGCCGCTCGTGATGTGCGGTAATAGAAAGGGCGCCACTAAATAGCGACGCCCCCGACATCGATAGGCCATGAGCCACAAACCGAATCTTCGATGCTTCCCTACCCCGTAACCTGAACGTGCGCCGCAGTTGCGTAGCGGTCGAGATTGCTCCTAAACACCAGCTCCACCATACCGCGCTCCACGTCGCTTTGCGGGCGCTCGCCCAGCAGCACAAAATCAAGCAGCCTCTTGAGGGCGGCCTGCGCCATGCCAAAGGGATCCTTGTAGACCAAGTTGTTCACAATGCCGCGACGCAGCGCCAAAACGCTCTCGGGAAACAAATCGTTGCCAATCGCCAGGACCTCGCCCACCATGCCAAGCTCCACCAGCGTGTCCGCAAGCACTTCCGACCCCACGGCAAACACGCTGCAGACCATGTCCGGTCTCGCGGTATTCAACACGCGGGAGAGTTCCTCATGGAGACGATCCTCCTGCTGGTGGGCTCCGCAAAGGTCATCCACCCTCACCTGGGCGCGCTGGGCGCGCAGGTATTCATGGAACGCACGAGCCACCAGCGCATGGGACTCGGACTGGGGGTCGCCCGCCAAGAGGAGGATGCGGGCGTCCTGCTTGCCTCGAAGCAGGTTGATCGCCTGCTCGGCCATAAGACTGCCGGCCATGGCGTAGTCGGACACCACGGCGGCGATGCGCTTGGTCTGCGGTTTATCGCCATCCAGCAGCACCACCGCGGTGCCCGTCTCCGCAATCTCCTTCAACAGCGCCGTCCCTTCAGGACGAATGGGGGCGAGCGTCAGTAGGCCGTCAATATGCTCTCCTTCGTTTATACGGTCGAGAATGCCCACAAGGGCAATGGCGTACTGTCCAAACGCATACTCGATATTCTCGAACACAGCACCCACGTCCGGCGCGTCCTCAATATAGGAACGGCAGCCCTCCCACAGGTAGGCATAGTAGTAACGTCCGCTTTTCGCCGGGCTTGGCAGACAGACAACAATCTTGGCGTCCTTGCGGCGCAAGCTGGATGCGTTGGCGTTGCGACGGTACCCCATCTCGTCCGCCAGGCTCGCAATGCGTGCGCGGACCTCGTCCGAAACACCGGGCTTGCCCGTCAACGCTTTATGCACCGTGTTGACCGACACGTCCATGCGCGCCGCAATATCCTTCATGGTCACTCGCGCCATGATCCACCAGCCTTATGCCTCGTACCTTCTAGGGAACGTTCACTTCACTAACCTACCTTACCACGGACGAGGAGCCGATGCAGACCAGTAACCACACCCAATCTTAATCGTCAAAACGGTGTACCCGTCGGTTGGTTCAACGAAGCAAGTGCGGGCGGATGGCAAGCCAACCGCACTCATATCGGTTGCCCGCGTTCCGCCCGCCCTTGGCCGCATTTCAGCTACACACCTCATGTTCGAAACTATTTCACGCCGCGTGAGAGCTCCTTCTCCACGGCATCCACGCCCTTTACAGCGGGACAACAGCTTTTCTGCTTAGAGCTGCAGTGCCCCGAGCACGAGCCGGAGGACGAGCAGTCTCCACACGTGCCCCTGCGCTTGGCGCGCACCAACACGGCGACAAATGCCGCGCCGATCAAAACCAGCAAAACGATATCGATGGGACTCATGGTTCCTCCTTTGTTTACTATGACTAACTTTAGCGCATATGCAGGGCAACGCGGCCCTTCCTCGTCCACGCAACACAAAAACGCCGCGCCCCACATAGCACAGGGGGACACGGCGTTAAAAACGGCAACAGGGGCTTGGGACAAGCCTAGAGCGGCACAGCGCTATGCAGAGGCGCCCGCCGGGGTAAGGCGCTCCGCCGTATCATCGTCCCACGCACCGCGAGGCATGGGGCGGAAGAGCTGGAACAAGATGGCCAGCGCGAAGAGCACGGCGACTACGGTCCAGATGCTGAAGACCCCCTGGGCGGCAAGGTAGAACTGGTTGATCATAAGGCCCACGACCCAAGCGAAACCGCACTCGTAACCCAGCGCGACGGCGGTCCACTTGGCAGAGTTCATCTGGGCGCGGATGGTGCCCATGGCAGCGAAACACGGGGCGCACAACAGGTTGAAGGCGCCGAAGGCGGCGATGGCGCCGGCGCTGGGGAAAAGCGCGGCGAACGCGGCCCACAGGCTCGGGTCGGTCTCGGTGGCGTCGGCCAGATGCAGCAGCGACGCTGCGGTGGCCATGACGTTCTCCTTGGCGACCAGGCCCGTGATGGACATGGCCGTTGCCTGCCAGGAATCGAAGCCAAGCGGTGCGAAGATCCACGCGAGCAGGCCGGCAAGAGACGCCAGCAGAGAATGGTCGGTGAACTCCTCCGGGATGCCCTCCATAGCGGGCAAGTAACCAAAGGCGCCGTTGAACAGGCCAAAGTTAGACAGGAACCACACCACGATGGTGGAGGCGAAGATGATGGTGAAGGCCTTCTTGACGTAGGCGCTCACGCGCTCCCACACGTGCAGCGCCCAGCTGCGAGCGCTCGGCATGTGGTAGCTTGGCAGCTCCATGACAAAAGGCGTGGGGCGGCCTGCGAAGAGCTTGGTCTTTTTGAGCATGATGCCGCTGACGATGACGGCGACAACGCCCAGGAAGTAGAAGAGCGGTGCAATCCACGTGGATTCGGCGTCGCCGATGAGCGCGCCCATGACAAGCGCGATGACGGGCAGCTTGGCGCCGCAGGGGATGAACGTGGTGGTCATGACCGTCATGCGGCGGTCCTTCTCGTTCTCGATGGTCTTGGTGGCAAGCACGCCCGGCACGCCGCAGCCGGTGGACACCAACATGGGAATGAAGGACTTACCGGACAGGCCAAAGCGACGGAAGATGCGGTCCATAACAAAAGCGACGCGCGCCATGTAGCCGCAATCCTCAAGGAAGGAGAGCAGGACAAAGAGGACGAACATCTGCGGGATGAAGCCCAGAACGGCACCCACGCCGGCAACGATGCCGTCGCAGACCAGGGAGATCACCATATCGCTGGCGCCCGCGGCGGAAAGCCAGCCCTCGAACAGCGCGGGGACGCTGGGCATAGCGGCACCAAAGAAGTCCCAGCCGTCGCCGAAGAGGTTGTCGTTCACCCAATCGGTCATAGAGGTGCCGAACGTGGAGATGGCCAGGTAGTACACGCCGAACATGATGGCGGCAAAGATGGGCAGACCCAGCCAGCGATTTGTGACGATGCGGTCTATCTTCTCCGAGGTGCTCATCTTGGCGGGCGCGCGATGCAGGCACTCGTCGATGATATGGGCGATGACGGCATAGCGCTCGCCGGTGATGATGGACTCCGCGTCATCGTCACAGTCGGCTTCGCACTGGGCGATGAGGGCCTCGATCTTCTGCGCGGCAGTGTCCGTCAACTTGATTGCTGATGCAGCATCCGAGTCGCGCTCGAACATCTTGACGGCATAGTAACGACGGCGATTTGCAGCGACGGATGCGGGCAGCTGCGATTCGATATGCTGCAGCACGTCCTCGATCGCGGAATCAAACGCATGGCGTTGGCCAGAGCCCTTGGTAGCGGCGGTGGTTTTCGCCTTATCGATAAGGGCATCGACGCCATTGTTCTTCAAAGCGGAGACCATGACGACCGGGCAGCCCAACGCCTTCTCCAGGCGGGCGACGTCGATGGTGTCGCCGTTCTTTTTCACCAGGTCTGCCATGTTGAGGGCGACCACCACGGGCAGACCCGTCTCGATCACTTGAAGCGCCAGGTACAGGTTGCGCTCCAGATTGGTGGCGTCAACCACCTGCACCACAACGTCCGCCTCACCGCTCATGAGGTAGTCGCGCGACACCTGCTCTTCCGGGCTATACGGAGACAGCGAATAGATGCCCGGGAGGTCCGTGATGATAACGCTTTTATCAGCCGACAGGGGCGCCTGCTTTTTCTCGACCGTAACGCCCGGCCAATTTCCCACGTAGCCGTTTTGGCCCGTAATCAAATTGAACAGCGTGGTTTTACCGCAGTTGGGATTACCCGCCAACGCGATATGAATCTGGGATTCAGCCATCATTCCTTCTTTCACATTAAGGCTTTGAGATTCAAGTAATTCCTGAGTTGGCCATTGTTGTTAGAATAGGCTAACTCTACCTGTAAAAAGATACGCTTCAGGCCTACTCGACCTCTACGATCGCCGCTTCTTCCTTGCGGATAGACAGCTCGTAGCCGCGCACGGTAATCTGCACGGGATCGCCCAGCGGAGCCACCTTCACCACCTTAAACGCGGTGCCCTTGATAAGCCCCATGTCCATAAGGTGACGGCGCAGCGCACCCGTTCCGTGCAGCTTGACGATAACGGAGCTATCCCCCACCGCCACATCTCCCAATGTCTTCATGCTTCCCCCTCTCGGTTTGGCCTGCATCGCCCAGCGCGGCCAGCAACCGCCCTTAAGCGACCATTACGTTCTTGGCTACCTTGGCATCAAGGCCAAAGCGAGCGCCCTTGACGAGAACGATGATGTTGCCGCCGCCAGACGTGACCACATGCACCTGCGAGCCCTCGACAAACCCGAGCGTCTCCAGGTGTCGCTTGACGTCAGCCGCGCCCTTCACGCGCGAAACCGTCACCGTGTCACCAGCATGTGCCATCGAAAGCGGCATCGCCGGCATCTGCGGACCCTGAGGCATCCTCAACCACCGTCTCTCCTCGTCCCAACACATCGCATAGCCGCTTTACCGCGCTTCCGCTTTCACACCGCTTCGCACTCTTGCGCGCCGTGACGACGAGCACGGTGCGAATACGGTGCAAATGCAGGAAAACTTCCCTTTCGCTACGGCAGCAATGGTGCCCCGCTCAAGGGAAGTTAGCCTTGGCTATGTTCACCTTGGTAAACTACCACCACTGAATTGAATTGAAAACCCAGAAAGACGATTTACCTGAAAAATTAAATTGTTCGTTCATTGTCATATTGATTCATCAAGCGAGAACACGAGGACGAATACGTGAAAAAGGGCGGACGCGATACCCCATCGCGTCCGCCCTTCCCGAGCAAGCCGTCTCAAGCCATGCGACACCTAGATAAGGCTCCGGTAAATCGCGCGCATATCCTCCTGGGATACCGGTTTGATGGTATTTGCCGGGCTTCCGCTGGCCTCCGCATCCGCCGCCATCTTATCGATAGCCCCGGTAAAAGCATCGGCATCGACACCAAACTCGGCGAGCGTTGGAATCTTGATCCTGGCCAGAAGATCATCAATCCCCTCCATAAGGTCACGCGCGGTAGCAGCGTCATCATCGGAAGCGGACCGCCCGCAGGCCCTGGCGACCTCCGCAAAGCGGTCGTAAGCGCCGTCCAGGGCAAAGTCGAAGCAGGCCTTCATCAGCATGGCGTTCGAAAGACCGTGGGGAACATGGAACAGAGCTCCGATGGGGCGGCTCATACCATGAATGAGCGTGACGCTGGCGTTATTAAACGCAATGCCCGCTTCAGTGGCAGCGAGCGACATCTGGGTCCTGGCCTCGATGTTGTCGGGTTCCTCCACGCAAGCGACGAGGCTGGTGAAAATCCTCTTAGCGGCAGAAAGGGCGAAAACCTGCGACAGAGGCTGCGCCTTACGAGAGGTGTACGCCTCAATAGCATGGCAAAGAGCATCCACGCCGGTCGCGGCGGTCACGCTGGCAGGCGCCGTCACCGTAAATACCGGATCGACGATAGCCAGCGCGGGAATCAGCGGAGCCCCGGAGATGAGCATCTTAACGTCGTTTTCGGTATCGGTGATAATGGTGAACTGCGTAGCCTCGGACCCCGTTCCCGCAGTTGTGGGAATGGCGACCATGGGGCAGACAGGACCGCAGTAAGGCCTGCCCATAAAGGCGGCGATTCTTTCCCCGCTTGCGGCGCACATGGCGATTGCCTTCATGGTGTCGATGGGACTACCTCCTCCCAGGGCCACCATAAAGTCGCAACCATCTTCTTTGAATCGGCGTACGCCCTCCTCGACCATCTTGTCGACGGGTTCGGAGTTGATGCCATCGTACACGCTGAACCCGATGCCCTCGCCCTCAAGCGCCTGCGTGACGCGAGCCAGGTTTCCCAGCTTCACCATCATCTCGTCGGTCACGATCAGGGCCTTCTCTCCCATCTGCGCCATAGACGGGGCAGCCTGAGCAAGCGCCCCCTCTCCGTAGACAATCTTGCCCGGCATCAAAAAAGAGCGAGCCTCGATAGAAGCCATATCAATCTCTCCTTGTCTTGGCCTTTTAGCCAATCTCATCAGCAATGCTTCGCGAGCGACCGGTTGCGCTCGCAGTCCCAACAGCTACAAGTTCCCTCTCGAGAGCATGTCCTCGAGCGTTTGAGGCCGGTCGAAGGTATACGGGTCGTTACCGCACCTGTTCTCATCCGCGTCAAGTCCGTCCAGCGCGGCAATGTCATCAACACCGAGCTCGAAACCCAACACATCCAGGTTCGCCCGCATGCGGTCGACGTGGGTAGACTTGGGAATAAAAACATGGCCTTTTTGGAGGTGCCATCTCAGAACGACCTGTGCAGGGGTCACGCCAAGCCGCTCGGCAGCGTGAACCGCCGGAGCCGAGGCCATATCCCCGCCGTGGCCCAGCGGCGAGTACGCTTCGATCGCAATGCCCTTCGAAACGCAATATTCCTCTAGGTCAGGTTGCCAGTAACCGGGATGCGATTCGATCTGGTTGATGCAGGGCAACTGACCGGACTCGAGCTCGATTCGTTCAAGATGCTCTCGCATAAAGTTGCTCACACCGATCGCCCGAACCGCACCTTGATCACGAAGCTCAATGAGCGCGCGCCAGGCATCGACATAGCGATCTTGCGAAGGCGCCGGCCAGTGAATGAGGTAGAGGTCCACGATATCGACACCCAACTTGGCTCGAGACTCCTCGAAGGCACGCATCGCGGATTCGTAGCCTTGATCCGCGTTTCGCAGTTTGGTGGTAACGAATACCTCGTCCTCCTTGCCAAGTGCCTTTAGCGCGGCACCAACGCCCTCCTCGTTGTTATAGGCGGCCGCGGTATCGACATGGCGGTATCCAAGAGCCAAAGCCTCCTCTACCGCGCGCTGCGTATCGCAAGCGGGGATCTTGAACGTGCCGAATCCTATTTGAGGAATATCGACCCCGCCCGCAAGCCTTAGCGACGGCACGGATTCATCGAATCTCTTTTCCATGAAGCGTTCCTCTCCTCATGCCCAGCCGTCCGCGGCAACGGACGGACATCAATGGGCCCATGGCTCATGCGACCCCTGACTCCGCATGGGCACGAGCAACGCGCTCGGCCCACTCGTCCAGACGGTCGGGATGGAAGGTGTAGCAATCGTCGGTATTAAGCGAATCAAGAAGGGCCATGTCATCCTTGTCCAACGCGAAATCAAAGACCTCGCTGTTCGAGCGGATGCGCTCCGGCCTATTGGATTTGGGCATGGTGACAAAGCCCTTCTGCAGCGCGTAGCGCACGCAAATCTGTCCAACATCCTTACCCTTGCGTTCCGCTAAGGCGACCACGTCGGGATTATCGAACAGGTGCCCCCTGCCAAGGGGTGCCCATGCCTCCAGCTGGATTCCATGCTCCTCGCAATACGCAACCGTTTCGCGTTGCTGGTAGGTGGGGTTGTGCTCAATCTGGTTGACCATGGGCGCTATGCTCGCGTGGCGGGCAAGGCCCTCGAGGTGATGGACGAGGAAGTTGGACACGCCAATCGCGCGAATCCTTCCCGCGCGGTACAGCTCCTCGAACGCGCGCCAGGTTTCCGCGACGCGCTCCTCCCATATATCCTCCGTTCCCGCGACGCGCGGCCAGTGGATGAGGTAGAGGTCGAGGTAGTCGGTTCCAAGCCATGCCAAGGAACGCTCGAAAGCCTCGAGCGTGCTCTCATATCCCTGGTCGGGGTTGTTGAGCTTGCTGGTGATGAAGAACTCGCCACGGGGTATGCCGGACTCCGCGATCACCCTGCCCACCATATCCTCGTTATGGTAGCTGGTGGCGGTGTCGATATGGCGAAAACCCATCTCGACGGCGCCCCTCAGAGCGTCCTCCCCCACCTTGTTGTTGGGAACCATATAGGTCCCATACCCCAGGCACGGTATCTCGACGCCGTTGGACAAGATATAGCGATCGTTCTTGCCCGCAAGGCAAACCGCGGGCAGGAACCTTGCCTGTGGCGACGCCACGCTGTGGACGGATGCGTTATTATCCATTCCTTGCCATCCCCTTAAACGTTTCGAATGACTCGAGCATCGATGCCTCGTCGATGACGGCATCCTGCCCCTCCAAATAAGAAAGCACTTCTGCTGCGCGCATCATGGGATACGCCGAGCGAACTCCGGTTATATCGGCGACGTCGGCAAACGCGGCTATGTAGCGCACGCGCTCGCCCTTGACGATGCCGTCGAGAAGTTTCTTTTGACGGCGGAGGTAGACGACGGGAGAGGCACAGGCGACCACCTTGCCGTCGCGCTCTACGGACCAGGAACCGGTGTCGCCTCCGCGAAACGCCCCCGCGCCGCCCATCATGCAGACGCTTGTCACCCCGCGCGTCGAGAATACGGTGACGAACGCCGCGGCCTGCTTGCCCATAGCGTCGAAATACGCGTTGTATCCTAGGCGATGGGGGCCGATCTTCTCGTTGAGGTAACTAGATTCTGAAAGGTCCTGCTTCATGGTGAAGCGCCAGAAGTACTCGGCGTAGCTGCCAAACAGCTCCTGGTACAGGCTTCCCTTATACGAGGGGTAGGCCTGGTACGCCTTAAAGCCCATGATCCCTATGAACACCACGCAGATCGCCGCTACCAGCTCTCCCATAGCTATTCCCCCTCTGCTTTCGCCACACCGCTTGCCAGCGGGGGCACGTCTCCAAACGCCGCCCTTGTGAACCTAGCCGCGAACAGGCGGTTCATCACGTTGATCATGCGGCCCAAGAACAATGCGGATATCACGGTCGTGGGTCCAAAGCCCCCAACGGTGCCAAGAACCGCAAGCGTCAGCGCCAGCGCGACGGCAACATGAATCGAATCGAACACAACCTTGACGTCTCCAAAACGCTTTCGCATCTTCTCTGCGATAACCTGCACCAGACCGTCGGGAGCATTTGGCACGACGCCCATGTTCACCACCAAGCTCACTCCAAACGAGGTAAGGCACAACGAGAGCAGCATGGTGGCGACCCGTTCGGGGAGAGCAGCCGGATGAATGGGAATCACGGCGGAGAAGACGTCGGTGAACATGCCAATCATGACCGAGAAGCCGATTTCGAGAAGAATGCGCGGCTGAAACTCGCGCCCCAGCAGCACCAGCTGGACGAACACGTAGGCTATATAGGTCGCCGAGACCATCGTCCCCAACGTAACCCCCGATATCCGTGAGAGAGCGTCAGCAAAGCACGTCAGCGATGCCACCCCCAAGCCGGATTCGGTCTGGATGACGATTCCAAGCGCCAACACCACCACGCCAAAGAAATACATCGCCATGCGCAGCGAGGTCCTGCGCCAATCTACCCTCGATCCGTCCAGGACAAGTAGCGGCCTCATGCCTGCGCCACCATCTCCCCGTACATCGCCTTCTCCTCGTCTATGAAGGCCTGAACCTCGTCCGGAGAGGGCAGGGCATCGGAGCAGTTGTTGGCGCGAACCATCATCGAGGCTTCGGCGGAGCCAAACTCCAGGCAACGCTGCATATCCCATCCCTGGAACAGACCGTAGATAAAGCCGGAGCCGTAGCCGTCTCCCCCGCCGAAACCCTTGCGCGCAGTAACGGGGAACGGCTTGATGGAGAAGCGCTCGCCGCTTTGGAGGTAGGCCGTGGAACCCTCCATGCCGTGCTTGATCACAACGATCTTGGCCGCCTGGCCGTGCCAGTACTCGGCGCTCTCCACATCCGTCATGCCGGGTGCAATCAGCGCCTCGGTCAGGTCGAATTCCTCGCGAGAGCCCATGATGACATCTGCCTGGCACGCGACCGCCGAGCAATAGATGGAAATCTCGTCGGCGTTCCTCCAGTTATAGGCCCGGTAGTCGATGTCGAAGATGACGGGCGTCCCCACCCGGCGGGCGACCATGGCCGCCTTCAGGGCAGCCTCGCGACTGGGGCTCTCTGCCAGCGCGGTGCCGGAAATCAAAAGGACCTTGGCGCTGGCGATGTACTCAGGATCGATATCGTCCACGGAAAGCTGCAGGTCGGCGATGCAGTTGCGGTACATCAAAATCGAGCTCTCCGAAGGGCTCAGCATCTCGGTAAACGTCAGGCCCAGCTTCTCGCCGCCGGTGCAGCGGGTAACATGACTGGTATCGATACCCTCTTTATCAAAGTACTCGATAACAAAATCGCCAAACTGATCGTCGGAGACACGCCCGATGAACCCCGCCTTGAGGCCGTGGTGCGTCACGCCCACGGCAATGTTCGCCGGGGAACCCCCAACGTATTTCTCGAAGTAGTGCACGTCCTTCAACGGCTTGAAGTCCTCCTTCACGTCTTCCGAGTAGGCGGGGTTGAAGTCGATTGCGATGCGACCGAGCAGGACGATGTCGAGGGGACGGGTCTGGTCAAGGTCGATGTATACCATGATGGGATAACTCCTGTGCTATCGAGTGAATGGGTTCTCCTGAGCAGGGCGATTCAATAAGCCGCCGCGCTCACGATTAGAAGGGAATGAAGACGAGGACGAGCGCGGCAGCGATGACCGCCCAAGACGCGTAGTAAATCTTGCGCTCCCCGTCGGAATACGCCGTTACGCCGGGGTTCGTCTGCTGGCGACGCGTGAACCTGACACGGGCGAGAGTTATGCCGGCCAGCCCCACGATGGCGCATGCAATCTGGATATACTCGGACAGCTGCATGGCTATTCCTCCGGAAGAACGGGGGCGGGAGATGCGGGGACGTCGCATGCTTTCGAAGCGTCTTCCAGACCAAGGATCGCCTGCCAGATAAGATCTCTGGTGACTGGATAGGGCACATGGCGGAGCTCCTGGTTGACCTCGGTGGCGGCGAGCGCCTCGTCGAAATCGTCCTCGACCGTAAGGCCCAAATCAGCCAGGCAGGTAGGAAGGCCGAGCTTGCGATAGAGCGGCATGAGGAAATCAAGCTGCTCGGAATCCTTATCCATCACAAGCTGGACCAGGACGCCATAGGAAACTACCTCGCCATGGCAATGGTCGCGCTCGATGGAGGGAATGGTGGTGAGGCCGTAGAACAACGCATGGGCGAGCGCCGAATTGTAATCAACCCCGACGAGACCGGAAACCAGACCCGTACTTACCACGATGTTGAGTGCGGCGTGCGTGAGGGCGTCCGAAACGCGATTGTTCTTGCAGTCCTCATACGCCTCAAGAGCGCAGCCGATGAGAGGGCGGTTGCACATGCATGAAATCGCCTGCCCCAGCACGGGACCGTACGAGGGGGAATCACCGCGCATGGAGAAGACCACTTCGTAATACTTGGCGATGGTATCTCCTATGCCCGCCCACAAATACATCTCGGGAGCCTCGGCGATAACCTGGGTGTCGATGAAACAATGCGCCGGCGGCTCGTGCAGCTGGACGATCTCTTTAAAGCTTCCATCTTCGTTATACATGATGGATATGCAGGAGACGGGCGAGCAGTTGGACGCGATAGTCGGGAACGTATAGAGGGACTTTGCCAGCCTATGGGCGACGATCTTGCAGGTGTCGACCGCTTTGCCGCCTCCCACTACAAAGATGGCATCCGCCTCCGCAACCTCGGGACGCGAACAGAGCTCCTCCACGCAAGAATATGCCGCCTTGCCTCCGTACCAAAACGTTCCGGTGACGCTGACATCGCTTCCCTCGAGAGCGGCGGTAAGACGGTCGCCCGCAGCGGCAAGCGCCTTACGGCCTCCGATCACAGCAACGCGCGCAGCACCCACTACCTGCGGAACCGCGCGGTACGCATCGACGCCGACCGTGTAGCTCGGCAGATATTGGGTAGTGCAGTTGGACATATGCCTCAGCTCCTCAAAATAATAAAAGGCGGGAGGAGGCGTCCAAGGGGGTTAGAACGCCCCCTCCCGCGTGAGAAAAAGGGGAAACCTAGTTACTCGCGAACCATGGTTGCGAAAGGCTACTCTGCCAGCTCGCGAACGAGGGCCTCGAGCTCGGCATCCTGGCAATTGGCGTAGAAGCAATCCAGGAATGCCTTGGTCAGCGCGGTCTTGACCATCTCGGGATCAAGGGCGCGAAGGATCTCGGGAAGCGGCTTGGCGACGCGCTTCTTGACATCGTCCAGCAGACGGACGTTCTTGTTCTGGGACTCCTTGCGGTCCGCCGGGTAACCCTGGCCCTTGGGAGAGCCGAAGGCGCGGGTGAAGATGGTCTCGAGGTTGAGCTCGGCGCCCCAGCCAAAGCCCTTGGCGTACGGCAGGGAGAGGGCGTTACCATCGTTGATCTGCAGGAAGAGGTAAGCGTCGGTGGGCTCGATGCAGTAGCCGCAGACCACACCGGGATACATGTTGCAGCTCATGAGGGCGCCCTGGCCGGTGCCGCAGCCGGTGACGACGAAGTCGACGGCGCCGGAGTTGAGCAGCAGGGCTGCCTGGATGCCGATGTGCAGGTAGGTGAGGCGAGGGTTCTCCTCGGTGTAGTCCTCGGGGCGGTCGTTGGGGTTCTCGACCTGCTGCATACCGGTGTTGAAGACGGTGTGGCCCATGGGCTCGACAACCTTCTTCAGCTGGCCCAGGATGACATCGTTCTTGGAAGCCTGGGAGAACTCCTGGATGAGTGCGATCTTCATTATTCTCTACTCCTTGGAACCGGACTCGTACTCGGCGTAGGTATAGCGACCGTTCGAGCCGATGATGTGCATGTAATCCTTAACGAACTTCTTGATGGAAGCCTCGGCTGCCATCTGCAGGGCGAGGAAATCCGCCTTGGGATTCTCCTCCAAAAGGGCGAGCATGCCCTCCTTGCCTGCCTGGAACGCGTCGGTGCAGACGTTGATCTTGTTGATACCGCCGGCAACGGCTTTCTTGAGGTTCTCCTCGCCGGAGCCAGAACCGCCATGCAGGACCAGGGGCATCTTAAGAGCGTCCTTGAGCTCCTTCAGGCGATCGAAGTCGAGCTGCGGAACATAGCCCTCGGGATACTTGCCGTGAGCGGTACCGATAGCGACCGCCAGCGCATCGCAGCCGGTGCGCTCGACAAAGTCCTTGGCCTGCTCGACGTTGGTGTACATGTCGTCCGTGCGACCGTCGCCGTCGGCTGCCTGGCCAACGTGGCCGAGCTCGGCCTCGACGGAAACGCCCATGGGATGAGCCAGCGAAACGATGGTCTTGGTCTTCTGGATGTTCTCCTCATAGGGAAGGGCGGAGGCGTCGATCATGACGTTGGTGAAGCCGGCCTGAATGGCGCGGACCTCGTCCTCTAGCTTGGAACCATGGTCGAGGTTGAGCGCGACGGGCACGGGAGCTTTCTCGGCGAGCTCCTTGACGACGGGGAGCATCTCGTCCAGATGCGCGTGCTTCGCGATCTGACCGGGGCCCATCTGGATGATGATGGGAGAGCACTCTTCGGTTGCCGCCTCGATACCGGCGCGAACCATCTCGATGTTGATCGAGTTCATCGCCATGACGCCGTAGTAATTCTCATTAGCGTCATCGAGGATGGCCTTCATGGAAACGAGCATTGTTTCTACCTCGATTTCTTGATGTTCAGTAATGGAGCCGACGATGTCGGTCGCCGGCTCCTGAAGGAATCTTGCTTAGAGGTCGATGTCGAGCTCGACGATCTCCTCTTCGACCTCTTCGGCCTCTTCGGGCTTCTTCTTGATGACGGCGTAGATAACACCGGTCACCAGGGAGCCAGCGACGAGGGCAACAACCGCCCACATGGGATTGACCATAGCCGGGAAGACGAAGATGCCGCCGTGGCCAGCCATGGACTCGACGCCCATGCCGACTGCGATGGCGCCGGCGACGGCGGAGCCGAGCATGGAAGCGGGAATGAAGCGAACGGGGTCGCCAGCTGCGAAGGGCAGAACGCCTTCGGTGATGAAGCACAGGCCCATCGGGAACGCGGTGATAGCGGTGTCGCGCTCGGTCTGGGTGAACTTATCGCGAGCGATAAGGGAGGCAACGAAAGCACCGATGGGAGGGGTCATGCCGCCGATGATCTTAGCGGACATAGGACCGTAGATACCGTCGGCACCGAGGCCGTTAGCAGCCATGGAAGCGGTCTTGTTGACCGGGCCGCCCATATCGAAGCCCATGCAGGCACCGATGACGGCGCCGATGACGGCCTTGGAACCGCCGTTGAGGGATGCGATCCACTGCTGGAACACGTCCATGATCCAAGCGAGGGGCTGAGCGAACACGCACAGGAAGAGCATGCCGCAAACAAAGGTAGCGAGGACCGGGATGATCAATACGGGCATCAGACCAGCGCCCCACTTGGGAAGCTTCCAGGTCTTCATCCAGAGAATGAAGTAGCCGATGACGAAGCCCATGAGCAGGCCGCCCAGGAAGCCGGCCTTGGACATGGTGCAGACGTAGCCGACGATGAAGCCGGGAACGATGCCGGGGCGCTCGGCGATGGAGTAGGCCATGAAGGCGCACAGGATCGCAACCGCGAAGTTCATCGCGTAGGAGCTGAGCATGTTGACGCCCCACCAGAAGCCGCCCCAGGTGAAGGGCTCCATACCGGTAAAGGGCGTGGGCCAGCTACCGGCAACCTCGGCATAGTAGTTGCCGATCTCCCAGCCGCCAAAACCCTTTGCGAGAGCTCCGAGGATACCGCCGGCAACGACCATGGGGATCATGTAGGAGATACCCGTCATGATGGTCTTCATCACGCCGACCTTCTTGATCTGAGACATGGAACTCCCTCCTTTCTTACTTAGCCATATGGCAATTCAACACGGAATACCTGAGAGCCGCTTACTTGCCGAGCTTCTTCTCGATGGTGGCGATCAGGCTCTTGGGATTCTTCATAGCGGTGCTGATGGGGATATCAACAACCTTCTTGTCCTTGAAACGAGCCTGGTCAACGGCGATGTCGTGTGCGATGATCACGACGTCGGCAGCTGCAATCTCCTCATCGGTGAGGATATTGTCCGCACCGATGGTGCCCTGGGTCTCGATTTTGCACTCGTGACCAGCGGCCTCAGCGGCGTCCTGAATCTTCTGGGCGACGATGTAGGTGTGCGCGATTCCTGCAGTGCAAGCGGTAACTCCAACGATCTTCATTACTTCCTCCTTCTAGTTGCTCTCCTTATGGACGCGACGCGTCCCCCCGATTTCCAACGCGCATCTCTGCGCATTCCTCGGCGCCTCTTTACGCCGTAAGAATCTCGATAACCTCAGCAGGGGTCTTTGCTGCCTGCAGGGCCTCGACAAGGCTGTCTTTGCCGATCTTGCCGGCAAGTTCAGCCAGCAGGCGCATGTGGTTCTGGGCAAAGCCCTCGTCATCGGACACGCAGAACAGGAAGAACAGATTCACCGGCTGCTCGTCGTAGCTCTCCCACTCCACGTAGTGCTCGGAACGACCGACGGCGATGGTGATCTTCTTGACCGCGCTGCTCTTGCCATGGGGAATAGCGATGTGGTTGCCCGCTCCGGTAATGCCAGCAGCCTCACGGACATAGATATCCTTCACGAACTGATCGATATCGGTGATGTAGCCCGCGTCGAACAGATGCTGAGAGAGCTCGTGAAGAATCTCGTCCTTGGTGGTGCCTTTGAGGTCGAGGTCGATGATGTCCTCACTCAGAATCTCGCGCAAATCCATTGAACGCTCCTCTTCTGGATTGGGGTTGCAAGGCCCCTTGTTCGTCTTGACAGCCCTATTTGTACAACAGGGATATCGCAAAAAACGTTCACCCTCGGCGAACGTATCGGTTTCGTACGTAAACGGTATTCAGTTGTCAATTTGGAGCAATCTATCGACCTTGACCAAGTAAGCGTGTACTATTGTTTTTGCAGGTAGATGGCATATTTTATGTCGTTTGTGCCACTATAGCGAAGGTAATTAGCTCTTCTGATTTCTTTCGTTATTAGTGAAGTTTCCGCAAGATTCGATTATTACTACATATTTTGTTTTCGATTTCTTACGGATAGGAATGTGGGACAGAAAGAGAGAGGTTTTCACGATGGTTCAGTATGATCTCGAAGGCAAAGTCGCCCTTGTCACCGGCGCTTCCCATGGCATCGGCTTTGCCATGGCAAGAGCCCTGGGCGAAGCCGGCGCAAGCGTCGCCTTCTGCTGCAGAACGGAAGAAAGGCGCGACGCCGCGGTCGCCCAATATAAAGAGTGCGGCCTCGATGTAAAAGGCTACGTATGCGATGTAACCGATGAGGACCAGGTCTCCACCATGATCTCTGCCATCGAGAACGACCTTGGAGGCGTCGACATCCTGGTCAACAACGCCGCCGTCATCAAGCGCGTTCCCATGCACGAGATGGACGCGGCCGATTTCCGCAAGATCATCGATACGGACCTCACGTCGGCGTTCATCGTCTCCAAGGCGGTGCTCCCCCACATGATGGAGCAACGTTCCGGCAAGATCATCAACCTTTGCTCCATGATGAGCGAGTTCGGTCGCGAGACCGTGTCCGCATACGCCTCCGCAAAGGGCGGCATCAAGATGCTGACGCGCAACATCGCATCCGAATACGGCCAGTACAACATCCAGTGCAACGGCATCGGGCCGGGCTATATCGCAACCGCCCAAACCGCCCCGCTCATCGAGCGCCTTCCGGACGGCTCCAGGAACCCCTTTGACCAGTTCATCATGTCCAAGACGCCAGCAGACCGCTGGGGCACTCCCGAGGACCTCATGGGACCCACCCTCTTCCTCGCCAGCTCCGCGTCCGACTTTGTGAATGGCCACATCCTCTACGTCGACGGTGGCATCGTCGCCTACCTGGGACGCCAGCCCAAATAGGCCCACAACCCAACAAACAGGGCGCATCGGTGAGCATCCCGCGCACCGATGCGCCCTTTTATTCTGGCTCCGCTAAAACTACCACGCCACCCACCCAAAACGCGACGTCGCCCCTATCGCTTCCGGGGATGGCGCTTTATATCGTCCATTCGCCAAAGGGGCTACATGACCCTGCCGACATGCCCGTCGACCTGTCGCCCTATGGCAAACGATTCGCTCGAATCCGTCCTTACGGACTCGCGGGCGGACCTCTCCGGCTTTGCCTCGATAAGGCGGGCATGCGCGCCGTTATCGGCTATCGCCCTCGCCAGCACCCCATCGGGATCGTAATCCGTGATGATGGTATCGAAATCGTTGACCGTCGCGAACTGGATAAAGCTGGGCGGCCTCACCTTCGATGCATCCATGATCATGAATCGCTCTTTCGCACGGCGAATTATCAGACGCTTGACGTCTGCGTTGCCCGTGAACTCCGTGGTAAAGCCGTACTCTTCATGAAATGAATCGGTCGCGACAAACGCCTTATCCAGGTGCAGGCGCCCGAGAATCTCATTGGTAATGGAACCGGTCATATAGCGATGGTTTTTACGCAGCGCGCCCCCCAACAGCAACACGTCTGCACGGGGCAGGTTCGAATCGGCGAACGTCGCGATGGATAGGTCGCTGGTTACGATCGTGATGTTTCGCTTCTCGTACAACGCGTTGACAAATTCGAAGGTCGTTGTCCCCGTATCGATGAGAAGGGAGTCGCCGTTGGATACAAACTCCGCCGCCTTCTCGGCAACGATTCGCTTCGCCTCCACGTTGACGTTCATGCGCTGGTCGGGATAGGAGACGGTGATGGTGCGCGAAATAGAGACCGCCCCGCCATGGGTGCGCCTGAGCTTTCCGCCCTTCTCCAATTTGTCCAGGTCGTTGCGGGCCGTAACCTCGGATACCCCGAATCGCTCGCAGATGTCCGCCACCTGGATGGAAGAGCGCCTATTCACTTCCTCCACAATCATCGCGCGACGTTCATCGATCGTCACGCGGCGTCCGTTGTCCGAAGTTGACTGCCACATATCCTTAGCCCCGCACATCTCGCGCTCCCGGGCGCAGCGAGGCCCGAGGTGCATCTGTCACTTTCGCCCCACAGTATAACGAGGAAGGCAAAAAGAAAGCCTTCGCTATCGGCGAACGAAGACAAGTCGGAACGTGGACGCCCCGCTAGCGAGCAACCCTATTCCAGCGTATCGAGATACTTCAATGCGTCTTCTACGGAAAGCGCGCTTACGGGGGCATGGCGAAGCAGGCCCTCATCATTTGTTACAAGCAACGTCGCTCCCAGCCGAATAGATGCAGCAATAATCAAATTGTCCTCGTAATCTGGATGCAGACGCTTCTGTTTCTCGGCAATCCAGACATCTCTTCCATCGCATCCAACCGCAGTCGCAATCTCCGACATGTTGCGAACACAGCCCCATGCCATCTCGCGAGCTACGGCTGCCAAATCCTCGGATGAGCGTTCTTGATTAACAGCGCGGAGCACCCCCTTGTACGCCCTTCCAATAAGATAAAACACATCCTTGCTGCTAGGCACGGTATACACCAGCTCAGCTCCATGCTCAAGAGCATTATTAATCAGCTCGAACGCCGCCTTTGAGCCGGTTCGGCTCGCGTCATAATAATCCATCCAGACATTAGTATCTATTAGAAGAGAAATCTGATGAGACATGGTTACACCATCGCTTTAAAGAACATAGCGCCGTCACCATACTTCTCTTGATAAGCTAGCTCTTTGAGATCATCAAATGATAGCTCTGGAACAGAAGAGTCGATGGGATTCAACCCGGAGGCGCGTATAACATCCTCCATGATATGAGGACCTTGCGCCGCCAGCTTCAGCTTCCTTGCCTTTTCTTTATCATGAGCAGCTACGGAGACTTCCTCCTCGTGAGGGAACAAAGCAGCGCGCAGCCGCTCGGGCTCGTCCTTATGATTTGCCGCAAGTTCCCACAAAGCCCTAACCGCCTGCGAAGGTGACAACCCTATGCTAGTGAATACAGCATCACCCGCTCGCTTTAAATCAGAATCAATCCTTACATTAAGCTGCGAAGATGCCGTCGCCCTGGCCGTCGCCATTGCAATCCTCCTCACTTCATAGCTAGCTTGCTATAATAAGTGTATAGCACGCATAGCAGATAAAATCAAGGCGAGGCTTCTATTACCCCAGCAGGTCGAGGACGCGGCGCTTGTGGTCGAGGAAGGCGGGCGTGAGCGAGAACGAGGCGCGCTGCGGACGCTCGCACGCGATGGGCTCGCAGCCTGCGATACGGGCGGGCTCGCCGCGTTGCGGGGCGCCGCGCATGACGTAGATGACGTCGGCGAGCTTGATGGCCTCGTCTATGTCGTGGGTCACCACCAGCGCCGTGGTGCCGCAGGTATCGACCACGTTGAGAAACCACTCGTGCATGTCCGCCTTGGTGAACGCATCGAGCGCGGAGAAGGGCTCGTCCAAGAGCATGAACTCGCGCGAGAACAAGTAGCTGCGGAGCAGCGCGGCGCGCTGGCGCATGCCGCCGGAAAGCTCGGCGGGCCAGCGATCCTGGGTGCCCTCCAGGCCAAATAGACCAAGCAGCTCGTGCGCTTTATCGCGGGCAGAATCACGCGGCTCGCCTTTGAGCACCAAGGGAAGCGAGACGTTGTCCAGAATCGTTTTATGGGGCAGCAGCAGATCTTTTTGCAGCATGTAAGCAAGACGGCCGGGCCGGCCGGTGATGTCGCGCCCGTCCAGAAGCACGCGCCCAGACCAAGGGCGGGAAAGGCCCGCGACCACGTGAAACAGCGTGGTCTTGCCGCAACCGGACGGCCCCAGCAGGCAGGCAACCTGGCCGGATTCCACATGCAAGTTGATGGCGTCCAAAACCTTGATGTCACCAAAGCCCTGGGAAACGTCCTCGATATCCAGACTCGCCATGCGTTACTCCCCCGCCCCTTCTCGTCCAAAATAATAGGTGCCGTCTGAGAAAAACGACGGCACCCGATAACCGCGACCGCGGGCCGCCGGCGACGCATCGCGTGCCGCACGCCCCGCTTGTCGCGGGCGCCAGTCACCGCGGGCGAGCCGCAATAGACGCTAAGCGCTGATAAAGTCCATGGTCATGCCAGCGCCCGGCTCGATTGCGGACGCAAAGCCCTGGTCAGAGACCCAGGAGAAGAAATCGTCCCAGCGCTGCTGGTCCATCTGACCCCACATGGAAGCGTCTGCCTGATACTGATCCGCCAGGTAATTCTGCGATGCGTGGACAAGCTCGCTCTCAAGCTCGGGAGCAGCCTTGAGCAGGATCTCGGCGGCGCCGTCAGGGTCCTTGATGCAGTCCTCGTAGCCGGCGCGCGTGGCATCCATAAACGCCTTAACCGTGTCGGGGTCGCTCTTTATGAGATCGTTGTTGGCGATGATGACCGGCGTGTAGAAATCGAAGACGGGGTCGATGTCTGCGAACGCGAAGTAGTTGGTGTCCAGGCCCGCGAGCTTGCACTTCTCGCCCGCCCACGCCCAGTAGATCCAGATGCTGTCGACCTGGTTGGTGGAAAGCGCGGTCACCTCGTCGGTCACGGTCGAGGGGACCATCTGCACGCGGCTATAGTCGCCTCCGTCCGCCTCGACGCAGCGCTGGATGACGCCCTGCTCGATAGGCATCTCCCAGGTGGCGTAGGTATGGTCCATCATCTTGGCAGGGCTGGTGATACCCTTGTCCTTCATGCTGATGATGCCCGAGGTGTTGTGTTGGATGATAGCGGCGATCGCGGTGACCGGCATGGCGGCGTCGCCGGACACGTAGGAGGCCATAGTGTCCTGGAAGCTCACGCCAAACTGCGCGTCGCCGGCCGCCACCAGCGGATCCGCACCGTTTTCCGGCGCCTGAAGGATCTCGACCTCAAGCCCGGAATCCTTGTAGTAGCCCTTCTCCTGGGCGACGTACAGACCGGTATGGTTGGTATTAGGTGTCCAGTCCAACGCGAAGGTCACCTTGGTGAGGCCGCCTTGGGTTTTGCCAGAGCCCGCGGAACCCGCCGGAGCGCTAGCGTTGCCACCCGCGCAACCCGTCAGGGCCGCAGCGCCGGCGAGGCCCAACCCCGCCAGGCCCGTGCGCATAAGGCCGCGGCGGCTGATGGTGGTCTGCATATTGAACATGTTGTTGGAATGCATGATGAATCCTATTCCCCCTGGTCGCTCTTGACGCGTTCCCAGGGCATTGCAATGCGGCGAACGGCCTCGACGGCCCACATGAGCACCAAGCTCAAGGCCGAGATGAGAAAGATCACCGCGAACATCTTGTCGAACGAATACGCCTTGCGGACGCGGGTCATGTACACGCCCAAGCCGGAAAAACCTCCCAGCCATTCGGCGATGACCGCGCCCACGATGGCATAGGCGGCGGAGATCTTGAGACCACTGAAGAACTGCGGCAAGGCAGCCGGGATCTTTACATGGCGCATGATCTGCCAGCGCGACGCCCCCATGGAGCGCATAAGGTCTATCTCGTCCGGATCAACCGATTTGAATCCGCCCAGAAGCCCCACCGTGATGGGAAAGAAGGTGGCCACCACAATGAGCACCACCTTGGGCAGCATGCCATAGCCAAACCACAGCACCAGCAGCGGAGCGATGGCGACCGTAGGGATGGTCTGTGTAAGCACCACCAACGGGTAGAACGCACGGTAGAGCACCTCGAAACGGTCCATGGCGACCGCCGCCGCGGCGCCCAGCGCAATACCCGCGGCAAGACCGATACCCGCCTCCGCCAACGTGGTCACGGCATGGCCCGCCAGTAAGGGCCAATCCCCCACCAGTGCGCGCAGCACGGCAACGGGGCTGGGCAGCAGATAGGGAGGCATGATACCGGCCGAGCACACCGCCTGCCAGGCGGCCAACAAAGCGACCAGCGTCACGGGTGCAGCGGCAGATAGCCAGCGGCTACGCGAAGCAGGGTTCCTGCGAGCTGATTCGGCCGTCTTGGACGAGCATGACATGCTAGCTCTCGTCCAAATGATACTTGGTAATCTTCTCCTCAGTGGTAAGGACGCCCTTCTCGGGGGCAAAGAAGATCTTGACATAGGTCGCTACTTCGGGCGCTCCGGCTGCGACCACAATACGATTGACCCCGGCTACCACCTTCATGCAATGGTCGTACTCGCCCTGGATAGTGGTCTCGAACGGACCCACGTAGGCATCTGGGAACTCCGACTGGATGTAGGCGATCGCTTCATCGACGATGCGGACGACCTCTTCGGTGCTCTCCACGAATTGGGGCAGTACCTGAATGGCAACGCTTGCCTCCACTGCTCCTCCCTTCCGGGCCAAGAAAAAGGCCCCTCGTTTTCCGTAGGGGCCTTGCAGTTGCAAAAGCAAGGCTGTTGGTTCCCTACGCCGGCATTATCCGGATCAGGTTGCGGGTCGAGCATCGCGGGCATGCTCCTCTCAGCCGGGCCATCGTCCCAGCTCCCCATGTACGCGGTCGAGTATAGCACTCGCACCGCCGCCCGCATTGCGCAAAAGGCCGTAGAAACAACGTCGACGCCGCGCCTCAGGAAGATGGCATGAAGCGGCACAAGGCCAAGCATCTTAGTGCGTGCATGAGGCGTAAAGTTTTCGCAGGATTTCTTATTACTCTATTCACGTTTTATGCAATCAATGCAAACTAGCCAAGTCGTCTCGAATCGGTGTGGTCACTGAATGCCACGAGGCGGGTACGGGCTCGCCTAAAAAAGCTCGATACGCACAAGCGGACCCTCCGCAAAGCTGTGACAGAGCGCTACCGGATAATAGAACCGCTCAATAGATGTAACTTATCAAACGGTTCTATTGATTCTGTCGCCATTCGCAGAAACGTACGAATCAGGCACGCAGGCCGTGCATCGACGCAAACCCTGCTCAACCGCTATGCATAGAGAAAAAATCCCGCCTGAAACGTTTCAATTGCCATCCCAATCGGCCTCGGTTAAAACCAGTGAATCAACCCGCGATGAATTGCCGTTCCCACGCCAAGAGCAACCGCCGTGAGAACGCAGAGAAGAAGCAGGTAGAGCGTAATCGCAGTAGTCATCGCAACCTCCCGCCTACGGGCCCGACACCCACCGAGCTTTGCCACCATCTTTAGAATGGCACTCGATTATCAGGCAAAAGTAAGCTATGCATCAGCGCTTGCACCAGCGCACGCCACAGAGGCCCCAGACATGTACCGCCCGGCGACAATCTTCATGCGCCCTTCCTCGCGGCACCCGACCAATAGCCGCAAAAGAGGGCATCGCCATCTTGATCTTGCCCCTCTTAATGTTCGCTTAAAGGTAGCGCATGCACGCGATTCCCCACATACAATGAGGGCGAACCCCGCTAAAGAAGGAGGAGCCCCATGAAACGCACGCGCGCCGCACTCACTGCAACCGCCGGCCTTGTCGCAGCCCTCGCGCTTTCCGGCTGCGTCCTCTCCGACATCAGTCCCACCATAAGCGGTCTCGCCGGCAACTCCGTGCAAGACGCCCTGGATTCCGCCGGTTCCGCCCTTGATCAGGCAAACCAAGCGCTCTTGGCCGCCGCGGGCGATTTGGACGAAAGCCTAGGGGAACTCGCCGACACGCTACACAACATATCTGACGTACCCGAGCTTCTCGCATCGCTCTTCAACGACCACGAGCTCATGAACAGCTCTTCTCGTCTAGAGCTTGTCGATACCCAAACCCATGAGGTTGTCTCATCCATCGACAGCGTTACCGAACTCGCGAAGCTTGGCGACTCCCTCGCCGGACTGGATGTTGCGTCATGGAAGCTCATCTCGTCGGTGCCAGATGACTGCGCGGCGGACCGTTCGCTGCGCTTCTACACCAATCCCACCGAAACCTTGCTTGGATCCAGCGGTGACCAAGACACCGAATCGCTCGACATCACGCTATACGGCGATACCGACTACATCACTATGCATATCCCCGCCATGGATCTCACGCTCGACTTTGAGCTGCCGCAGCAAGACATCGATACCCTGGGGTCCCTCTTGTAGCAAATCGCCGCGCATTCGGCGAGTGCCAAGCCACTCGGTACCGCGTCAGCTAAAACCAGCAAAGCGGACCCCGCGCAAAGCGAGGCCCGCTTTTTCAAAGCTTCCCCATATCAAGCGCTTCAAGCAACATCGGCAAGCGCCAAACGCCAAGTCCGCAGATGCCGCCTCGCTAGCACGCGATAAGCAACGCCTCATAGGGACGAAGAGCAAGCGCGCCGTCCGCCAGCTTGCCTACGCCGCCATGCGTACTCAGCAGGACGTCGCCGCATACGGCGATACCCAAACTGTCCGCATCGACCGTGCAGCCCTCGCTATCAAACGAGCAAATCGCCACCATGCGCTCGCTACCAAGCACGCGCTCGAACGCGATAACCTTAGGCGCCCCGGAGCCGGTGTCCAAAAAGCGCACCGTGCCGTCCGCGAGGACCTCCGAACCCTTGCGCAGGGCGATAAGCTCGCGATAGAACTCGTACATAGAGCCCTTGGCGCCCACCTCGTCCTCAGCATTGATGCGCACATGGTTCGCGGGCACGGCCAGCCACGGGGTCCCGCAGGTGAAGCCCGCGTTCTCACCTGCGGTCCATTGCATGGGCGTGCGGCCGTTATCGCGCGAGCGCGCCTGGATCGCACGCAGTGCCTCCTCTTGGGACGATCCGCCCTCCAGCATAATACGGTAGTTGTTGTGGCTCTCCACGTCATCGAATTGCTCGATCGAGGTGTAATCCGCATTGGTCATGCCCAGCTCTTCGCCTTGGAAAATATAGGGCGCACCCCGCATGGCGAACGAGCAGATGGCGAGCATCTTGCCCACGTGCTCCCACGATCCCCCGCGCTCCCCCTCAAGGCCGGTGCCGCCAAAGCGGGTGATGGCGCGCGGCTGGTCGTGGTTGCACCAGAACAAGGCGTTGCAGCCGCCGCCCGCCTGCATGCCCTCCTGCCACTCGCTCAGCACGCGGCGTAGCTGGACGATGTCGGGGTCCATGAGCTTCCATTTACTACCATCCTTATAGTCCACCTTAAGATGATGGAAACTGAAGGACATGCCCAGCTCGTGCTCATCCGGGTTGGTATAGCGGATGCAGTTTTCAAGACCGGTCGAAGCCATCTCGCCCACGGTGGCCATACCATCGATTCCGGAGCGCTCAACCAGCTCTTTAAGGTACTCGTGCACATGCGGGCCATCCGCCACCAAGGCGCGGCATGCGCTGCCATCACCGGGGACGTCCTCGATAACCTCGGGCTTTGAAATTAGGTTGATCACATCGAAGCGAAAACCGGTTACGCCGCGCTCCTTCCAGAAGCGCACCACGCCCGCCATCTCGTCGCGAACGTCGGGGTTGGTCCAGTCAACATCGGGCTGAGAAGAGTCATGCATATGCAGATACCACTTGCCCAGGCGCGGCTCCCACTCCCAGGCGCTGCCTCCAAAGACGCACTGCCAGTTGGTGGGCGGCTCGCCGGGGTCCCCCGGCCCCATGGAGCCCTTTCCATCGCGCAGTATGTAGTAGCGCTGGTAGCGCTCTTCCCCCGCCAGCGCGCGCTGGAACCATTCATGTTGGTTGGAGGTGTGGCACAGCACCATATCGAGCATGATGCCCATACCGCGCTCGCGGGCCGCGGCAACAAGCTCGTCAAAATCCTCCATGGTGCCGTACCGCGGATCGACGGCGCAATAGTCCGACACGTCATAGCCGTTGTCGCGCTGCGGCGAGGGGTAGAACGGCGTGAGCCACAAATAGTCGACGCCAAGGTTTGCCAGATAGTCGAGCTTGGAGGTGATGCCGGGCAGATCGCCCAGGCCATCGCCATCGCTATCGCAGAAGCTCTTCACGTAGATCTCGTACACAACGCTATTCTTATTATTCGACTGAGCGGTCATCGTATTCACTTTCTCGTCCATGTCTTTGTCCTTATGAGCAGCAAGGTAAAGCAAACGGATCCGGCATAGCGGCTCGGCTACTCGCAGCGCGCGATCGCGGTCTCGCCCACCACGGCGTCCTGGCCGGTCATGAGTTGCAGGTCCTTCGCGCTGCCCATGGCGCTCACCACCACCGCGGTCGCAGCGGGATGACCCGCGGCGGCGATCTTTTCGGGGTCGAAGGCGAGCAGGACATCGCCCACCTTGACATGATCGCCCTGGGAGACGTGGCAGGTAAAGCCATCGCCCTTCATATCGACTGTGTCGACGCCCACATGGATGAGCAGCTCCATGCCGTTTGCGAGCGTCAGCCCCACGGCATTGTTGGATGCGGGCATGGTGACGCTTACGGTAGCGTCCGCAGGAGCCACCACGCAGGTGCCGGTGGGCTCGATCATGACGCCGTCGCCCATACATTTGCTAGAGAAGACGGGGTCGGGCATCTGTTCGATGGGTTTGACCGTTCCGGAGAGCGGGGCGAGCAAGTCGTACGCCTCGGTGGCGACGGCGGCGTTGGGGTGGGCAGCGGGTACAGGTGATGCGGACGAGGAGAAAGCGTCGGCGGCAGCGGCAACGGGTGCAGCGTCGGCGGGTGCGGCAGCAGCGTCGCGGCCAACCAACTCGACCTTGGCGAGCTTCTTTTTACCCGCAGCAAAGGTCAAGGCAAAGGGCACCACGATGGCGACGGCCATGCAGAGCGCGAACGCGATCCAACACTCGAACTTGATGGACAGGATACCGGGCAGACCGCCAACGCCAATGGACAGCGCCTGGACGCCCAGACCGGTGCAGAGCATGGCGGCGCACGCGGAACCGATCATGCCGCAAACCAGCGGGAAGCGGTACTTAAGGTTGACGCCAAAGAGCGCGGGCTCAGTAACGCCCAGATAGCAAGAGATGCATGCGGGCACGTTGACCTGCCGGGCGCGTTCGTTCTTCTTCTGCAGCACGGACATGGCGAGCACGGCGGAGCCCTGGGCGATGTTTGACAAGGCGATCATGGGCCACAAGATGGTATAACCCATCACGTTCACCATCTGGGTGTCGATGGCGTTGGTCATGTGGTGCAGGCCGGTCATGACAACGGGTGCGTACAGGGCGCCAAAGACCGCGGCGAACAGGATGCGGACGTCAGAGGTAAGACCCCAGTTCACGGCCTCGGCGATGGCGTTGCCAACGGTCCAGCCAATGGGTCCCACCAGCGTGTGGGCGATGATGACCGCGGGCACCAGCGAGCAGAACGGCACCACGATCATGCTTACAACCTCGGGTGTGACCTTGGCGAAGAACTTCTCAAGCCCCACCAACACAAAAGCCGCCAGCAACGCAGCGATGACCTGGCCCTGGTAGCCGATCATCTGAACCTGAGCGAACCCGAAGTCCCACACGGGAATATCCGCCGCGGGCGTACCCGCTACCGCAAAGCCGTTGAGAAGCTGGCCGGATACCAGCGTAAGTCCAAGAACGATGCCCAGAATCTGCGTGGTTCCCATCTTCTTGGTCACCGACCAGCAGATGCCCACCGGCAGCATGTGGAACACCGCCTCGCCGATGAGCCACAAGAAATTGTAGACGCCCATCCAGAACGTCGAGATATCCGCGATGGACATCACGCCGCCCTCAAGGTTGAAGGCACCCGTCGCATCAAAGAAGTTGACCTCACCAATGATGTTGCGGAAACCCAGGATAAGACCGCCGGAAATCAGCGCGGGGATAAGCGGGGCGAAGATCTCGCCCAGGACGCCCATGGCGCGCTGCAGCGGATTCTGGTTGCTACCCGCCGCCTGCTTAGCCGCCTCCTTGGAAACGCCCTCGATCCCGGAAACGGCCGTGAAATCGTTGTAGAACTCGGCCACGTCGTTGCCGATAATGACCTGGAACTGCCCCGCCTGCGTAAACGTCCCCTTAACGCATGCGACCTCCTCGATCTTATCCACCTGCGCCCGCGCGGGGTCAACCAGCACAAATCTCATCCTGGTCACGCAGTGCGTCACGGCCGAGATGTTCTCCTTACCTCCCACCAGCGGCAGCAGCGCCTGAGCATCTTGCATGTACTTGCCCATACCGTCGTCCTCCCCTTATTCTCTCGAAGCGTTATCTTATTCGAATAAGTTGATTGTAGTTTTACAGAACTCATGCGAATGAGTTAGATAAGACGGTATACGGTAGGAAATCGCACGCAAACGGTAGTGCGTGCAAATCTTATTCGTATAAGATGGATAAAACGACCAGCGACCAAAGGCGGAGGCATCGTGAAAGCGCGCTATGACGAGATTTACCATGACATACGACGCAACATAGAGGCGGGAACCTACGCCTACCAGTCTTACCTCCCCTCCGAAGCGGTCCTCACCGGCATGTACGCCTGCTCCCACTCCACCGTGCGCCGCGCTATCGCCGTGCTGCGCGACAACGGCTACGTCCAGCCGGTCCACGGCAAGGGCGTGCGCGTAACCTATCGCGAGCCGGAGCGCGAATCATTCTCCGTGGGCGGCATCGAGTCTTTTGACGAGGCCCGTCGTCGCAGCGGCTTTTCGAGCACCACGCGCGTGGTGGCTTTCGAGCACATGCAAGCAACCCAAGCCATCGCGGACCAAACAGGCTTCGCCCCCGGCGACGAACTCTTCGCCATCGAACGCGTCCGCATCATCGATGGCGAGGCGCTCATTTTGGACCGCAACTTCTTCCTTGCCAGCACGGCGGAGGGCCTCACGCCGCAAATAGCGGAAGCCTCTATCTACAACTATTTAGAGAACACGCTGGGCATCACCATCGCCATGAGCAAGCGCGAAATCACCGGTGAGCGCGCGACCGATCGCGACCGCGAGCTCCTTGATCTGGACGATGTCGACTACCTCGCCGTGGTTAAAAGCCAGACCTTTGACGCACAGGGAACCATGATCGAGTACACGCAGTCGCGCCATCGCCTGGACCACTTCTGCTTCCGCAGCACCGCGGTACGCCAAGGCGTGTAGAGACACGGCGGGGCATGCAAATCCATCATCGTTCGAGAGAAGGACGGTGTGTCAAAAAAGGGCTTAGTGCGGAGGTTTGGTCAAATAGTGCGTTAGTGCGGACTGGAGGCGGCCCGGCGCGACTTCTGTATGCATCGATCATCATCGCCCGAGCCTTCTAGCTCGGATAATTGGAGAGACCTATTCATAAGGTACCCTTACTATATCTACCCCTTTCCGCACTAACGCACTATTTGACACTCCAAGGCCCGCACTAAGCGACTATTTGACCTAAGTCCCGCACTAAGCCATTATTTGTCACTCGCTTCCCGGAGCCAGTTGACTCCCGGCGCGGGCTGCCTCCCAGAACTGGTTGCCTCCCTACCCGATTGCCTCCCTGCCCCGGGCTGCAGGATTTGCATCGCACCCCCTAAGTCGACAGCAGGCGAAGTCGTTAGCGGGCGTCCGCCCCTCATTCGATGAAAGCAACAAAAAGGCCCAGAATGGCTGCCATCTTGCAAACCATTCTGGGCCTATTATTAGGTCTCATCAATTCCAAGCTCAAAGCAAGGAATGCAGGGGCCTCGAAAAGCCGACTACTCCATGCGGAGGCCGACTTCCTTAAGCTGACGCGCGGAGACGGCGCTGGGGGCGTCGGACATAAGATCGGAGCCGGAGCTGGTCTTGGGGAACGCCATGACCTCGCGGATGGAATCGCAGCCGGCAAGCAGCATGCAGACGCGGTCGAGGCCGAGCGCGAAGCCGCCCATGGGGGGCGCACCGAACTCGAGGGCGTCCATCAGGAAGCCAAACTGCTCGCGAGCGCTCTCCTCGGTGAAGCCGAGCATCTCGAGCATGGCGAGCTGCATCTGCGCGTTGTGGATGCGCATGCCGCCGCCACCGGCCTCGTAGCCGTCCATGACAAAGTCGTAGGTGCAAGAGCCCGCGGCCAGCGGGTTGGCCTTGATGGCCTCGAGGTCGTCCGTATCAGGCAGGGTGAAGGGCTGATGCTCGGCGGCGTACGCCTTGCGGTCCTCGTCCCAATGGAACAGCGGGAAGTTGACCACCCACAAAAAGTCGTGGCCCTCGCGGGGAACCTCCAGGGCGTCGGCCATGTGGCAGCGCATGCCGCCCAGGATCTCGTCGGCGCCAAGGCGATCGGCGACGGCGAACATGACCAGGTCGCCGGGCTGAGCGTCCATCTCGGCGCGCAGGGCGGCCATTTCCTCGTCCGTAAAGAACTTCACGATGGGGCTGTTGATGGAGCCGTCCTCGCGGAAGGCGATCCAAGCCAGGCCCTTGGCGCCAAACTCGGCGGCGACGCCGGCGAGCTTGTCGATCTTGGCGCGCGGCCAGGTACCGGCACCCTTGGCGTTGAGCGCCTTGACGTACTGGCCATCGGTATTGGCAGCGCCGGCGAAGAGCTTGAAGGAAGAGTTGGTAAAGATGTCCGTCACGTCATGGAGTTCCATGCCGTAGCGGGTATCGGGCTTGTCGGTGCCATAGGTGTCCATGGCGTCCCAGTACTGCATGCGACGCAGCGGGCAGGGCAGCTCGACACCCATCTTGGCGAAGGCGTCGCGGAGCACATCCTCTAGAGCGCTCATGACATCGTCCTGCTCGACAAAGCTCATCTCGATGTCCACCTGGGTGAACTCGGGCTGGCGGTCGGCGCGCAGATCCTCGTCACGGAAGCACTTGGCAACCTGGTAGTAGCGCTCCACGCCGCCGATCATAAGAAGCTGCTTGAGCAGCTGCGGGCTCTGGGGCAGCGCGTAGAAGCGGCCGGGCTGGATGCGGCTGGGGACCAGGAAGTCGCGAGCGCCCTCGGGCGTGGACTTGAACAGCGACGGGGTCTCGACCTCCATGAAGGCGCGCTTGTGCAGGGCCTCGCGGATGGCGAAGGTGAAGTCGGAGCGCATCTGGAGGTTGGCCATCATCTTGGGGCGACGGATATCCAGGTAGCGATAGCGCAGGCGGATGTCCTCGCCCGCCTCGATGTGATCCTCGATCTGGAAGGGCGGGGTCTTGGAAGTGTTGAGCACCTCGATATGAGAGACTAGCACCTCGATCTCGCCCGTAGCGAGCTTAGCGTTGGACTGGCCCTCGGGGCGCTCGCGCACCACGCCGGTAACCTTGATGGGCCACTCGGAACGGATGGTCTCAGCGGCGTGGAACGCGGTGCCGCCGGAATGCTCAGGGTCGAAGGAGATCTGCGTAACGCCCTCGCGGTCGCGCAGGTCGACGAAGATCAGGCCGCCGTGGTCGCGGCGACGCCACACCCAACCGGTGAGGGTCACCTCCTGGCCAATGTGCTCGAGACGAAGCTCGTTGCACGTATGCGTGTGCATAGAGTGGATTTGGGTCATAAGAACCTCCTCATCCGTGCCACCCCGTGTCGTTACGGGCGGCTTGCTGTACAGATGGCCCCGCCTGCGTAGACCGCGCAACGAGGCTGCTCGCAAACGACTCGGACCGACCGGTCGCGTGCGGCAAGTCAATAGGATAACGGATGTGCGGCGCGGCGGCCAAAAGAACCGGCGCATCCACCCGCTCTTAACAGGGATGTGACATTACCTTCAGCGCTCTACAACGCCACGGGGGCCTGCAAGCAGCAGAAATCCACGCGATGCTCCTCGTTATAACTGACGGTATCCATGAGGCAAAGGTCGCATACGTCGTCCAGCACGCGAAGCCCATGGCTCTTGGCGTGCCCAATAAACTCCCTGGCGCCTTGCGGATCATAGGGCATACCCCACCTGCTGCAGCATAGATAAATCCCTTCTGGCAGCAGACGAACACCGCTAAACGCCGATAGATCAACGCCAGCGGGAAGAATGGCGACGGTCCCCGCCCCCGCAAGGGGGTCATCGCCTTCAAGCTCATCGTAACGCAGCATGGCCCCCCATCCCCTAAACGGAGACGCGCCGCCCTCGTCGCGCATGCGCGCAAGCAGCCTCATAAGCGTGGTATGGAGCACGCGTCTATCGATGGCGCCATCGTCAAACTGCTCAAACACAACATAACGGTCGGGATAATGACGAAGATGCGGCACGCCCAAGCGCTCTTTCCAATAGAGCACCTCTTCGTAGAAACACAGCCGCTCGTGCGCGCCGTCGCGCTTTGCCCGGAGACGATCGATTTCCCCATCAAGGCGTTCGACTTGATGGGCGAGGCAGCTTACCAGGCTATCCGGATCCGGTCGCCTTAGCACCTCTTTAATCTCCTTGAGCTCTAGGCCCAAATCTCTCATAAGGCATATGAGGCGCAAAAACGGAATCTGCGTCGGCTCGTACAGACGATATCCCTCTTCATTTACATGTGCCGGGGCAAATAGGCCAATGCGGTCATAATAGATAAGCGTTTGACGAGTAAGACCAAACATCGCCGCCATCTCGCTTATGGAATACGCATTCCCCTTCACGTGGTCACCCCCTAAAACCGCGCAGAGCCCCAGGTGGACACCAGGGACTCTATTGTAGATAAGGACATGGAGGCGCGGCAAACGCGTTTTGCAGCATGCTCAGCCACGTGCAAAAGGCTATATGGGCTGCCGACATGACACGCGGCATCGACCCCGATACCCGGCAGCGCCAAACATCTGCCTCTTTCAGCGAATACCGGTACCGGCCACCGTTAACTCCAACGCTGAAAACCCTCGGGCTCAATACCGAAAACGTCCAATGCCTTGCACGCGACATGATGCACCATCTGGTCCACAGTCTGCGCGCCGTTGTAGAACGTGAGCAACGGCGGTAAAAGCACCACCCCGGGAATGCGAACAAGGCGCTGCATATTATCGACGTGGATGGAATTGAACGGCGTTTCGCGCACCATAAGCACCAACGGACGGCGCTCTTTCATGGTTACATCCGCCGCACGAAGCAGCAGGTTTTCCGAATACCGCTTGCAACTCCCGCCAGCGTTTTCATGGAGCACGGAGAAACAATCATGCCAGCGGTTTTGAAGGTTCCGCTTGCAATCGCGGCTCCGATGTTACGGTTGTTGTAAACCACGTCCGCATGCGAGCAAAACCCATCGACGCCAATAGACAGCTCTTGCTCGATGGTCAGCTCCGCGCCGCGGGTGAGCACTAGATGGCTCTCAACCCCCGCCGCCCGCAATCCATCAAGAACCGCAAGGCCCAATGCCGCACCGCTTGCCCCAGAGACGCCAACGACGATGCGCCTCGACCCTGAATTATCCATCTATGCCTCCCGCCTCTAAGCTATCGCGCCAAATCAGATTGGCAACCATGCCCTCCGCATAACAAGTTGGGACAAATAGCAAGGCGAGGTGCCGGGCGGGACCCTACCCAATACTCCCGAGCACACCCCGCGTCCAAAGTTGCCCCTTATCCGATCAGCGGCAAAATAAGATCTGCAAACATCCAGCTAAAGGGCATGATAAGCACCATGGCGGGCAGCATGTTCGCAATGGGAAAACACTTGATTCCGCAAATTCTAAAGCCGGTGCAAAGCATGAGAACACCGCCGCACGCGCGGAAGTCCCCCATCATGACCTCATTGGTGAGCGGCATGATGACGCCGGCAAGCACAAATAGCACCGCCATGATAACCGCCTGGGGAATACCGATCAGCGGGGTCATGAAGCCCAGGTCCGCAGCGAAGATGGCGGCGGTGAAGAAGTCAAGGATCGCCTTGGAAATAAGAATCGACTGGTCGCCATTAAGGCCGGACTGCAGTGCGCCAAAGATGCCGGTACCCGAAGCGCAGAACAAAACCACCGCGGCGATGTAGCGGCTCATCCATTCGTCCTCGCTCATGTCACCCGAGGGCTCGCTTCTAACCAAAGCGGACACAGGGCCCTGCAGCTTGGCGGCGACACCCGAGATGCCGCTTTCGAGGTGGACCAGATGGCCCACGGCGGTCCCCACGATAATCGCGAGCATGAGCGCCGGCAACGTCTGCAGCTTAACGATATAAGAAATGCCCATGGTCATGGAGCAGGCACCGAAGATGAGATTAAGGGTGGTGCGCAGATCCTTGGGCAGCTTGGGCCCAAGCAAGGCGCCCGCGATGCCGCCGAGAATAACGGCGGAAACGTTGATGATAATGCCCGAAGGGAAGTAAGCTGGCATAGCGATTCCATTCTGTTCGAGAATAAAAAGGCGTGGGCACCGCGGATGCAAGGTACTGCGATTGCGCGCCCACGCCCTTACAACGTAATACTGCTAGTCGATAAACCCGGGCACCCAATGGGAGGGGTCAACGTCTTTGAACTTAGAACGCTGGAAGCGGTGCTTTTGATCGTAGGGTACGGTACAGTCAAAAATGGTCTTGCACGCAATGCCGTGGTCACGAATTGACGGGTCGCACGTGGGATCATTTGACGGGTCAAGCGGATGGCAGCGCACCCCAGGAATGGTGATGCAGTCCACATCGCCCTGAAAACGGGTGTTCATTGCCCAGATGACATCGTTCATATCAAAGGGATCAACGTCCTCATCAACCAAGAACACGTGCTTGAGCTCAGGGAATGCCGAGAACGCAAGGAGCGCCGCCTGACGCTGACGGCCCTCATCGGAGGGAACCGTCTTCTTGAACTGGATAACCGCCATGAACTTGCCACCACCAGGGGTAGCCGCGTAAACGTTTTGCACGCGACCAGGCATGGCACGGTCAACCATGGATAGGATCGACGCCTCGGTGGGAATACCCGCCATGGACACGTGCTCCTCGGACGGACCGATTACCGTCTGCATGATGGGATTGGTGCGGGTTGTGACGCACTTAACCTTTATGACCGGAACCTGCTTGGGCGCAACGCCGGTATAGCCAGGGAACTCGGGCATTGCCTTGCCGGTACCGGAGTTTTGATCCTCCTCAACATAGGTGTTGGGCAACAGCTCACCCTCGATAACGTACTCGGCGTTGGCGATGCAATACTCGTCGATCGTCTTGCATCGGGCCAGCTTGACCGGCTCCTTACGGATTGCGCCAGCAACGGAGAGCTCATCGTAGCCAATAGGCGTGGTAGGTGGCTCAAAACATGCACCGATCTCGATAGCCGGGTCCACGCCAATAGAAATCGAGACGGGAAGCGACTTGCCCAGCGCCTCGGCCTTCTCGCGGAAGGCACCCAGGTGACGGGCGCCCGGGGTGAAGAACATGGAGACGGTATCCGGACCTTGCAGGCACAGGCGGTGAATAGTCACATCGTGTTCACCGGTCTCGACGTCATGGGCGTAGCACATGCCCATCGTGATGTAGGGGCCGGCGTCCTCTTCGGTATTGGTGGGAACGGGCACCAGCTTGCGCACGTCGAAGCCCGGATCGTCCGCCATGTATACAATTTCCTGGCAGGCCGCCGCCTCTCCCTCAGCGATAACCTGTGGAGCGATGGGGTTCGCAACGGAGTCATTGAGCATGAAGCCCAATCGCTTGGGGTCGCAATCGAGCAGGTAACCCACACGGCGACGACTGACGAGCAAGCCGATCGCCACGCGTGCGCCTGGATGGCCCTTCACGTTGTTGAATACCATCGCGGGACCCTCTTTAGTGGGACGAGACACCGTTCCACCGGCGCCGATGTGGCGGTATACACCGGAAAGCTCCGCCATAGGATCCACTTCAACATCGGTTTCGATAAGCTGACCGTCAATGCCCTTGAGCAGCTCAAGGGCGCTACGCAAATCGTTGACCTTATTCGCCATTGTTCCTCCAACTCGGCCTCATGCTGCCCGACCATGTAGGCAACCCTGCAATACGTTGCGCATCACCTACGCAAGGATCGGACAGCTCGTTATCCCAAGCTTGGACCGTGTAGCGACTATACAGTCAAGGTAGTTTTTCCAAATAAGGCAGAAGGCGCGCACGCTCCGTCACCGCTGCCCCATCTCCCTAAACGCCCGCTCCCCACAGTCAACCAAACGGTCAATAAGAGTTCGCACAGACCCCATCATGAGACGCAGGTCTTTTTCCGTTGCGCGCTCAACATGCAGCCCCACGCTCGCGGCGCAGGGAACCCTAAAACGGGTCGCCAACGCCGCGGCGATATCGTGAGCGGGAATTTCATCTCTATGACAGGGGACACAAAGGAGACTCACCGTCGCCGTTCCACCTGTCTCCGGTCTTGGAATGGCCTGCGCGGTCGCCCCTAGGTGAGCATAATTCGGCGACACCGCCGTAACGGTGATGCCGCGCGGCATCACTACCATTTGAGCAACAATGCTATATGGACCATCGTCCACCCGTACCTCGTCCACCAACACCATCGCGTACCTCCGATACGCCGAGTCCGCTTCTCATGCCATTCATTGTGGTCCGTATTGCAACTATACGGTCAAGCCGGCAAACGCGCGGTTCACGTTGTCGCAGCGGTTGCTCTTGCATGCTTATCGCTGCTATGCGAGGGCGGCATATACCTGCTCCCCGTTCTTGCCTGTTTCCATTTCTTCCACAACCGCCGTGGCATCGCATGCTTGGGTGTCACGATATGGTGCGCAATCCTATTTGCCAACGCATACCTTGGCTGGAGCTATGGTGCCACGGGGATTTCACTCTTCAACACCCTATGTTTCGATAGCGAATGGATGATGGTCGCGGTCGTTCCCCTGGCACTGCTCTACAACGGCGCACGCGGCCTCAACACAACCGCCGCGAAGAATCTCTTTTACTGGTTCTACCCCATACATCTGTGGATTCTCATGGCGGTCGCCCGCATGATGTAGCACCCCGCCATAACACCTGCGGCAATAGTTTTCGTCATATCAAATCAAAAAGCCCGAGCGTCCCCCAGAATACGAAGCCCATGCCCCATGGCATCAACCCGCTATCCAAGCAGCCATTCATCGTACGTGGCAACTGCCGCAGCCGATGATTTAAAACCATGTTCTACCCTTGAGACAACATACCGATTCGCCACGGGAATACCCAGCTCATCCCCCACGGTTTGAAGATGACGTGCGTGCGCATCGCGGTACGTTTGCCCCGACTTCACCTCAACGAGCTTTTTTTCATGCGCATCGGTAAAATCCAAGAGGTCAACCTCGACTTTTCGGTCATCGCGATAGAAATACAGTTCTGGCCGAACGCCGCGATTGAGGTGTCTTTTTTGAGTCTCCGACACAATAAAGTTCTCGCAAATCGCACCGAAATACTCACTGGACACAAGCTGTTCAGCGCTAGAAATGCCCAGTAAGTAGCATAAAAGCCCCGTATCATGGTAATAGATCTTGGGACTCTTGGTAAGTCGCTTGCCAGCATTTCGATAATACGGTTGCAGCGTAAATGTAATGTAGCTCGCGTCAAGCATGGACAGCCAAGCCTTTGCAGTGCGCGCATCGATATCCGCATCGCGCGCGAGGCTCGAATAGTTCACAAGGTTTCCGGCGCTAAGAGCGCATAGTCGAACAAATCTCCTAAATGCAGTTAGATTCCTTACGTCAAGGTACTCGGCTATATCTCTTTCAACATATGTATCAAGATAGCTGGAGAAAAACATCGAGGCGGGCATCCCCGTGCTCAATAGGCGCGGATAACCGCCCGTGAACATAAAGCTCTCGGGGCTGCACGCCGGATTATAATCACGACACTCTTCATACGAAACAGAAAGCAATTTGAGCAAGCCGACCCTTCCCGCCAGCGACTGGCCGATGCGTTTAGTGAGCAGAAAGTTCTGCGAACCCGATAAGATATATTGCCCCGCCTCACCACGCTCGTCCGACACTACCTGAATAACTGAAAACAACTCGGGAGCATATTGCGCCTCATCGATGATTAGTTTTGACGGACGAGTTCGAATGAACCCCACAGGATCTTCCAATGCCTCGCGGCGCAGCTGCGGGTCTTCAAGATTGGCATAAGCGTAAGTATCAAAAACACTCTTGACCAGTGTCGACTTGCCGCTCTGACGAGGACCGGTTACCGAAAGGACTGGAAACCACTGCGCTTGCGCCCGCATCTGATCCGCCATGATTCGATTAATCATACGTATCCTCACCAGTGCCTTTCTCCAGGATCATGCATTAGTTATTTCCATAATATTACATTAGAGAGTTCCAGAATTCGACATTAGGCTACTTTACGGCCTCCCGCCGCTCCGCCTTGTCAGACCGCAATGCGATAAAAACGACGCTTCTCCCTCTGACGCGCATGCTCATGCCCCACTCCCATCACCCAACTCGATGCCCATATCGTTCATCGGCATTGCAAACAAAAAGAGCCCGGACGCCTCCAAAGGCACCCGGGCTCGATTGCGCAAGCATACAATTTGACGTTCAAGTCGCACGTGATCCACATGCGGACGAGGGACGAGGGTATTACCCCGTGTTCTGGAGACCTGCGGAGACACCGGTCACGGTGGCGAGGATCAGGCTCATGTACTCGGCCTTAGCCTCCTCGGACAGCTCGTCCTGGTTCATGCGGACCTCGCGCAGAGCGCGGACCTGCGCCAGCGACAGGGCGTCGACAAACGGATTGCGCACGCGAACGGCACGACCCAGCACGCGGCGCTTCTCAAGCGGCCAGGTGCTGCCGGTGATGGCTAGCGTCCACTTGCGGGTAAGCTGCATCTCCTCGAACACCTTGGTCGCCAAGTCGTCGCGGTCGCCCAGGGCTAGGTACATCTTGGCGATGCGGAAATCGGTCTTGGCGATGGACATCTCGATGTTGTCGATAAACGTGCTGAAGAGGGGCCACTCGGCATATGCCTGCTGCAGCAGCTCCAGGTCGCCCAGGGCCTCGCATGCACTGCCCAGGCCGTACCACGCGGCCAGGTTGATGCGCGCCTGGCTCCAAGAGAAGACCCAGGGGATGGTGCGCAGGTCGTCCAGAGACTTGGCACCCAGGCCGCGCTTGGCCGGACGGCTGCCAATGGGCAGCAGGCCAACCTCGGTCAGTGGGGTCACGGTAGAGAACCACGGGGTGAAGTCCGGGGTGTTCAGCAGGTCCAGATAGGTGTTGTGCGCCACATCGTTCAGACGCGTCGCCATATCGGCGAAGCGCTCGGTAGTCTGGGTGTTGGTGCGCTCCACGGACGGCGCGGAGTTGAGCAGCGTGGCCGCCGCGACGCTCTCCACGTGGCGCTGCGCCAGCGCCGGGTTGCCATAGCGAGCGAAGATAACCTCGCCCTGCTCGGTTGGCTTGAAGAAGCAGTTGACCGAACCTGCGGGCTGAGCCAGGACGGCGCGGTTGGCAGGACCGCCACCACGACCCACGGCGCCGCCGCGACCGTGCATCAGCACCAGATCGATGTCATTGCGCTCCGCCCATGCGGCGATGCGGGCCTGCGCGGAATGCAGGGCCAGCGTAGCCGTGGTGGGACCGGCGTCTTTGGACGAGTCAGAGTAGCCCAGCATGACCTCGAGGCGGCGACCGCTCTGCTCCAGACGGCGCTGGACCGCGGGGATCGCAAGCATGTCGTCCAGAACATCGACGCAGTTCTCAAGGTCTTCAAGCTGCTCGAACAGCGGGATAACGTCCACAACGGGCACGTCCTCTGGATGGGCGAAGGCCAGCTGCGCCAGCTCGTAGACGTCAGCGACGTTCTGCGCGCTCTTGGTGAACGAGATGATGTAGCGGCGGGCGGCCTTGATGCCAAAGCGCTTCTGGATGCTGCCCAGCGCGCGGAAGGTATCGAGTACCTCGCGGGTCATAGGGGCGAGCTCGCCATGGATTCCGTGCTCGCGGATATCGTCCAGGGCGCGGGTATGGACCACGGAATGCTGGCGGAACTCAGTCTCGACCATATGGAAGCCAAAGGTCTCCGTCTGCCAGATGATGGTCTGCACCGGCCCGTATGCCGCGCGGACCGCACCGGACGCGGCGAGGGAGCGCTGGACCACGCGCAGGTCGCCCAAGAACTCCTCGGCGCTGTTGTACATGGTGTCCGCGTTGCGGGCAACGGTGGCATCCAAACGCGCGGCCATGACCAGCATGACGGCGCGATGGGGCTCTGACGCGGAGATGGTCATGGCGCGATCGGTGAGGACCTCGCTCATCTCCACCTGATGGTTCCACAGGTTGAGCAGCTCATCGGTGGGCTTGGTGTACTTGGCCTCAAGGGTGAGGTTGCGGCCCACGCGGCGGCACTTGTTGGCAAGGGTGGACACCATGTGCGTAGCGAATTTGGCGGCAACCTGACGGCTCACCTTGGCGGTAACGTTGGGGTTGCCGTCGCGGTCGGTGCCAATCCAGCTACCCGGATGGAAGAATGCGGGGCACACGGGCGGCACCGTGCCCGCCTTGTCGCCCAAGATCCAGTCATCGAAACGACGGTAGACCATGGGGATGGTGTCGAACAGCGTGTTGTCGAAGATGTCGATGATTGTGTCGGCTTCCTCTACCGGCGTGGGCTTCTTGGGCGCCACGGGCGAGGTACGAAGCAGCGCGTCGATCTCCTGCAGAAGATGGCGCTCGTTCTCCATAAGGTCGGAACCGCCCAAGCGCGGGCGCTCCGCCAGCAAACGGGAGATGCGGCGGATCTTGCCCTCGACCGCCTTGCGACGAGCCTCGGTGGGATGCGCCGTGAAGACGGGATGGAACTCGAGGCGGGCCAGCAGCTCGTTGGCCTTGTCCTCGCCCACCTCATCGATCATCTGGCGGTAGGCGACGGTGAGTTCGTTGACCGGGTCGACCGCGGAATCGATGGACACGCGGCTCTCGCGCTTGCGCAGGGTCTCGACGCGGTAGTTTTCCTCGGAGAGGTTCGCCAGATGGAAGAACGTGGTGAAGGCACGGACGATGATCTGGGCGCGGTCGAGAGACAGCGAGTCGATCAGCTCGATGGCGTCGCGGAACGCATCGGCGGTGGCGCTCTGAGTGGTAGGGATGCCCTGCTCGTTAGTGGGGTCGCCCGCCGCCTCCTCGCCGGGGTTTCCCTCGTTGGCGGCGATGACGCTGGCAAGCAGCTTATCGAAGATGTTGCAGATGTCCTCGTCATACTCGCGCAGGACCTTGCGCTCCAGGCGTACGAACAGCGCCAGGTGGTCGCGGAGCTCGGCGGGGATGTTGATCTCGCCCAAAGCTTCCACGGCGGCGCGCGCCTCATCGATGTCGATGCGACTTACCCTTACGGGCGCCTGGGTTTCTAGATGTTCTGCCACGGTGCCTCCCCTTCCATCATTGGGAACGTGACTAACAAAACAAAGGTTGGACAATGCCGAAACGATTATATGCCCGCATTGGTTTACAGAGACGACGCTTTAGTTAGCAAAAGCAATCTTTAACGTTTCTCTAAAATCGGCGGACGAGTCGCTTTGTCCGGCAGACGGCCGATAAAAACAGTAACCGCACGGAGGCGCGGGCGCAAGACGCAAAGGACGAGAATGAAGGTCAGCACGAACGGAACACGTGCAAATCGTTCTCTACACGTCCAATGCTCGGCCCGCTTTTGACGTGCATTTATTAATATGAAGTGTATCCTGGCGCTTCAGCAAAGATTCACCAATCGACATCGAAAAATCAGCAGACAGCATCAGAGCCATGACGCCCATAATATCCTTCAGTCTCTCCTCGCAAAGGTCGATTGCAAAAAGCGGGCCCCCATTTATTGGAGACCCGCAAGACCACTCGAAAGACAACGCAACGATGCGCAAACTTAACTCACCACAACGATTTCCGCATTATGAAGCGCACGATCGGTAAGCTCTTGTCCGATGCCCGGCGCCTCGGGAACCTCAAAGTAGCCACCCTTTGCAGCATAGTCCTTTGTGCACAGCTGAATATTGTCATCAATCAACGCAGAAGCATGCAGCTCGTGAATAACAAAGTTCGGGATAACCGCCTCGAGCTGGAGCGCCGCGCTCGCCGAAACCGGGCCGCCGCAGCAATGGACTTGCACGCCGATGTCGTACACATGGGCGTAGTCGCAGATCTTCTTTCCCTCCGTTATGCCTCCGACGTTACATAGGTCTGGCTGTATGATGTTGATGGAGTGGTCCTCAAAGAACGGGCGGTAGCCCCAGCGCGTGTAGACGCGCTCGCCGGTGGCGATGGGGATATTCACCTTGTCGTGGATCTCGCGGAACAGAGCAGCGTTGAGCGGCTGCGTGGGCTCCTCGTAGTAGAAGCACCCGAGTTGCTCGAGCTCGCGGCCGAGCTGCACCGAAGTGGTGGCGTCGGTCAGCGCATGGAGCTCGATGATGATGTCGACGTCCGGGCCGGCCTCGCGCATGGCGGCAACGCGGTCGATGGCAAGCTGCATCTGGTCGCGCTGAAGGATGCCGCGCGAACTGCGACCCATCCACACGCCGTTCTTGTCGAAGCCGACCGGGTCGACCTTGACCGCATCGAAGCCGTCCGCCATGGCCTTGCGCATTGCCTCGGCGTACTCCTCGGGCTTGGACAGCGAATGGGAAACCTTGCCCCAGTCGAACTGGAGCTGGGAGGCATAAGCGCGCAGCTTGGTGTTTGTCTTGCCGCCGAGCAGCTGATAGACAGGAACACCCAGGGCCTTGCCGCGGATATCCCACAGGGCGATGTCGATGCCCGACATGCCGGCCATGATGACGCCGCCGTTGCCCATACCCCAAAACGTCAGACGATGCAGACGGTCCCAGATCTGTTCGTTGTTCATGGGGTCGAGGCCCAGGATGCACTGGGCGAAGTCGATTGCCATGCCGAAGCCGGCGCGCTGGGCGTTACCGTACGCCACGCCCACCTCGCCGAGACCGGAGATGCCCTCATCGGTGTTGATGCGGACGAACACGGGGTGCCACGGCACATTGCCGACGGCGACCTCCGCCGGAATCGAGGGCTCCTTGAAGCTTCGGATGATCTCGACGCTCGTGATTTTCATGAGATGCTCCCTTCCTTACGCTCCGTAATACACCGCGCGCAGCAGCTCGCGGGCGTCTTCTTCGCTCACCTCGACGGGGTTCGCCGGGGTGCACACGTCCGAGAGCACCTTGTGCGCCAGCTCGTCGAGATGCGCCTCAAACTCCTCCTCGTCGGGGACGACCTCCCTCATAGCAACGGGGACCCCCAATTCCTCCTTCAGACCGATGATGACCTGGGCTAGATCGGACTCACCGACATAGGAGGCGAGCTTCTCATAGCGCTCGGCGCTGGAGGAATCGCGCGCGGCGTTGAATGCGATGCTGTACGGCAGCACGATGCCATTTGCCAAACCATGGGGGACGTTGTACGTCGCACCGAAGGTATGCGCGACGCCGTGGCAGATGCCCAGGGCGCCGTTGGTGAAGGCGATGCCGCCCAGGCAGCTCGCCGCCAGCATATCGCCCCGAGCTTTAAGGTCATCGGGATCGTTCGCGCAGGTAGCTAGGGCTTCGTACCCAGCGATCCACGCTCCGATCGCCTGGGCGTCAGAGAAGACGTTCGCGGGCTTAGCCACATATGCCTCGATGGCGTGAGTGAGTGCGTCCATGCCGCACGCAACCGTGCCACCACGCGGCATGGTGACGGAGAACGCCGGGTCGAGGATGGCGACGTCTGGGATCAGGCGACCGGTGTACTCACGCACCGAGTACTTGCGCTTTTGCACCGGGTCCTTGATGAGGGCGGCGCGCGTGCACTCCGAGCCGGTACCGGCGCTCGTGGCGATGCAGCAGACGCGAGCCTTCTCACGCAGCGTCAGCGGCGCGGGGGGCATGACCTCCTCAAGCGTTTTGTACTGCGGGTTCTCATAGAAGACCCACATGGCCTTCGCGGCGTCCATAGCCGATCCGCCGCCGAACCCGATCACCCAATCGGGTTCGAACTCAATCATCTCCTCGACGCCCAGGCGCACCGACTCCCAGCAGGGCTCGGGCTCGACGTTCGTGTTGGCGCGCCATGTCCAGCCAGCCTCCTCGAGGATGTCCGTGACAACCTTGAGCTGGCCGAGTTCCTGCTGGATCGTGCCGCTCATCACGATATAGGCGCGCTTCCTCTCGGCGGACAGGTCCGCCAGTGCCTTCACCGCTTCTTCGCCGAAATAGATCTTGTCGGCGCCAAGCTTGAATGTGTTCATCCTCTAATCACCATTCCCTATCCGATCACGAGCAGTTCAAATTCACTCGTAAACGATGCAATTCTTGATAACGTCGCCGGAGGCGTGCTCGAGCAGAGCCGCTTCGAGATCACCCAAGCAATACTCGTTTTGAATGAAGTCCCGCTCGTCGATCACGCCAAGCTCCAGCAACTTGAAGGCCTGCTTGACCGCGAGGGGCGTGGTGTGGAAGACCCCCTTCACGGTAAGTTGCGAGTAATGCAGCAGCGTCGCGTCGACAGTAAACGCGCTGCCGGCCTTCGTCCCGCCGAACAGCAGGATGAATCCCCCCTTGCGCGCCATCTGACAGCTCGTCTGCCACACATCGATGAGACCCGTCGCCTCAATCACCACGTCGGCGCCACGTTGGTCATCGGTCAGCTCGCGAACCGCACCAACCGAATCGACGACCCGCTGGAGGTTGAGCGTGCCCCACACGCCCATGCGTTCGGCGATGTCGAGCCTGCCCTGCGAGATATCTGTAACCAGCACCTGCGCGCCCTTGAGCACCGCCAGACGGGCGAACATCAACCCGATGGGCCCCGCGCCGTTCACGACAACGAAATCGCCTGGCTCGATGGGGCAGTTCTCGATGCCATACACCGCGCAGGCGAGCGGCTCCATCAGGCTCGCTGTCTTGTGGCTCATCGAGTCGGGTAGCTTGAACATGTTCTGCCGCACGATCCGCGCGGGTACGCGGACATACTCGGCGTAGCTACCCCGATTGAACAGAAGGTCCTCGCACATGGAGAACTGGCCGTGCTTGCACCAGTGGCACGATCCGCAAGGAGCGGAGTTGTGCACGGCGACACGATCGCCTTCGACAAACCCCGTAACGCCATCCCCTACTGCGGCGATGACGCCGGAGAACTCATGCCCAAAGGGATGGGGCGGTTTGAGGAGGGGGTATCCGCGCATGTAGTTCTTCACATCCGTGCCGCAGGTCGTGGACACTTTGTTCTTGACAAGAACCTCACCCGGACCGATATGCGGGGTCGCGACCTCCTCGATCACGATCTGCCGCTGGTCCATCAAAACCGCACGTTGCATACCTACCACCTTAACCAGAATGGCCGGGTGGAACACCAAAGGTCCCACCCGGCCCGATGTGCTACTTGGCGGGCTGAACCTGTCCGTAGGTCTTGGAACGGTCGAGCGCCGCGGCGAACTCGTCCTCGGTGAGATTCACCGGGCCGTTGGCGCACTCGCACTGCCACTGGATGCGCGATGTGAACTCGATGTTCTCAGCGAGTCCGAAGGCCTTGGGGAGGTTCACGTGGAAGCATACGTCGCCATGGTTGGCGAGCAGCACGGCGCGGGCCCCTTCGTGCTCACGCAGGACCTTCTCGACCTCGTCGGCGAGCTCGGGCGTGCCGAAGGTCACGTAAGGGACCAGCGGGACCTCATAGGTGTTCGCGCCCATCATGGCGTAATGCACGGGCTTCAGGGTCTCATGCATACCGGCGAGCGTGGTGGCGTACGGGGAGTGGGTGTGCACCACGGCGCGGGCCTCGGGGCGGTTCTTGTACACGACGGTATGCAGGCCGTGCTCGGAGGAGGGCTTGCGGGAACCGTCGATTTGGTTGCCGTCGAGATCCATGACGGCGATGTCCTCGGCCTCAGTCTCGAAATAGCCCAGCCCGGAGGGGCTGATACACATATAACCGGTCTCGGGGTCATACACGGAGATGTTGCCACTCGTTCCGATGGAAAGCCCGGAGGCGCTCATCTTGCGACCGTAGTCGACGACCATCTGACGTTCTTTCTCCAACAGCATGTTGAACACTCCATTCAAAAATAAGGGGTTTAGCCCGGAAGTGGGCATGTAGTCTTAAGCGGTGAGCTGCTTCAAGTTGACGACCATGTCGCTCGTACCGGTCTCCCAGTACTCGCGAATCTTGCGGGCGAGCAGAAGCGGGCTCTTTGGCAGGGCGTCGACGACGTTGCCGGCGTTGTGCGGCGTGATGGTGACGTTGTCGAGCGCCAGCAGCGGATCGTCCGCCGCGACGGGCTCCTCCCAGAACACATCGAGAGCGCAGCCGCCGATCGTGCGCTCGGTCAGGGCATGGACTAGGGCGTCCTTGTCCACAACACCGGCACGAGAGGTGTTGATCAGGTAGGCGGTGGGCTTCATGAGACCGAGAAGACGCGCGCCGATGCAGCCCTTGGTCTCGGGCGTAAGGCGCATGTGTAGGCTGACGATGTCGGCAGTGGAGAAGAGCTCGTCCTCACCCACGAGGGTGACGGGCAGCCCCTGTTCATCAACCTGCTCCTGGGTGATATAGGGATCGTAGGCGATGACGCGCTTCATGCCCAGGCCGGCGCCCTTCTTGGCGACGAGCTTGCCGATGTTGCCCAGGCCAACCAAGCCGAGAGTCATCTCGCACATGGAAGTGGTGTACTGGCTGTTCACGTACTCCTTGCGCCACTCCCCCTGCTTGAGCGCGGCGAAGCTGCGGGCGATGTTTCGAGCCTCGGCGAACATGAGGCCGATCGCGAAATCTGAGGTCGCCTCAGCGTTGCGGATGCAGTGGATAACAGGGATGTTGCGCTCGGTGGCAGCGGCCACGTCGATGTGCTCCATGCCGCCGCGACACGTGCCGATAAGCTTGAGATTCGGGCCGGCGTCTACGAGGGCGGCGGGGACCGGGCAGAAGTGGGTTAGCAGGATGTCGGCATCAGCCACCTGTTCATACACCTCGGCGGGGACCTCCTCGGCATCCGGGCCGTTCTTCTCGAGATTCTGGGCGCGGTGCTGGAACTCCTGACGGGTCTCGCACACCCATTCAACAGCTACGACCTCAGCCGACTCGTCGAGCGTTTTAGCAGCCTCGACCAGCAGCTCACATGGGACAACGATATCCCCTACGACTACGATTTTCATGAGCTTCCCTTCTTAGTGACGGGGCGCCTTTCATAAAGCGCCCCGCAATCGATCAGGTGCCGACCGCTAGGCAGCGGCGACCTCTTCCTTCTTCTCCGGACGCTTGCCCGTGGCGAGGAACTCAAGGTAGTCCTGGAAGCGGACCTTGTTCTTCTTGAACAGCACGAAAAGCACGACGTAGACGGCGACAACGGCGGCGATAACCATCGGGTTTTGGGTCAAGAACGCCATGGTGATGAGACCGGCGGTACAATTGGACATGATGAAGCCGATGACGAAGGTGCCAGCACCCACGGCCTCGACAGCCGCCTCGAAACCGACTCCAGCGGCGACCTCGGTGAACACGGATGCCCAGTAGGAAGCCATCAAGAGCTTGGCGGTGAAGACGATGGCTGCCATAAGGACGGACTTCACGATGTTGCCGTTGGACAGGGCGACCGGAATCTCAACCATGTAGGGCAGTGACGGAAGAACCATCAGCGGAATGACTAGGTTTCCGGGCATCAGGAATGCGATTAGGATGCCGACGGGAATCATAAGAAGACCAGTGGTCAGCGTGGCGGCCTCGCCATAACCTAGCGCGTCGTTGACAGCGACGAGGAACTGACGATCCTTGCCGAACTTCGACTTGGCGAGCGTCTTGTGGGAGTACTCGGTCAGGGCGCCAAAACCCGCGGCGAACATACCGGCGATGCGGGGGAAGATGGCCATGACGGCGGCGCAGGTGACGGCAACCTGGGCGATGTTGCCCCAGCCCTCCATGAGCATCAGACGGTCGACGTTGCCGACGATACCCAGGACCAGACCGATGAACAGGCCGATGTACATGGGTTCACCGAGGAAGCCGATCTTCTTCTTGATGGTGCCGGGATCGACGCGGACCTTGTCGAGACCGAGCTTGGAAAACAGCACGTTGAGGACCAGGTACATCGGGGCGTCACCGTTGTGGTGCGGGGCGGTCATGACGCAACCGGGGTAGTTGTAATAGGTCGACCAGCGCTTCTGCACGGACTCAGCGATGAGCAGAGTTACGAGGTTGACGAACAACATGAGCGCGAATGCCAGGGGCATATTGCCGCACAGAAGGAACAACAGGGAGCCCCACACAGAGATGGAGTAATTGTTCCACAGGTCCGACGGCATGAAGATGTCGGTGATGCGCAGGAACCATACGGCGACCTGGAAGAGCAGACCGACGCCGATGAACATCATGCCCAGGTCCGTGGAGTAGCACACGGCCGCAACGGCCTGCCATCCGATGTCGAGCGCAGGCTTGGAAATGCCGGACACGTCAACCATGCGCTGGATGAGCGGGGTCAAGACGCCACCGAACGCAGAGGTCACGAAGGACATGCCCATGAGGCCGACGCCGACGAGTACGGCGGACTGGAAGGCGCGTTTGGTGGGCGTGCGGAAGATCTTGCAGATGACGAAGATGATGATGGGAACGGTGATGTAGTTGCCGAAGGTATCAAAGAACTGCTTTAGGACAGTAAAGAAATCCATAGGGTCAACCACCTTTCGTGCTACCGACCGCGATATGCCGCGGAATCAGATGGGATCTACTCGCTAAGGTCGAGCTTGCCGACAGCTTCCATAAGCTGCTCGATAAATTCGTCCTCGCCGATGCCAACAAGAAAACCGGTGGCGTTCAGGGTCGGAATGCCCATGGCATCCTCAACGGGGCTGGTAAACGCGATGAGGTCCCATTGACGCGTGGTGGCAGCGATGGCGACGCCCGGAGGATTGGTCTCATCGGTCTCGGACTGATAGCCGCGCTCTTCGAGCACGTCCTGCAGCTTTGCAGCGAGCATGGCCGAGGTTGCGGTACCTGAACCGCAGACACAGAGAATACGAACGGGACGCATAACTTTTTTTCCTTTCAAACGTTACTCTTGCACTGCATCTTCGATCACCTGGAGGCAATCGAGGATTTCCTGCTTGTCGCGAGAATTGCGGATACGCTCAAGAAGCTCGCCGTCTTGGATGACCCCCATCATCGCCTTGAGCAGGCTCAGCTGGTTATTGGGATCCTTGATGATCAGCGGCATGATGAGCTTGACATCGAGCGCCGTTTCCGGACCACCCATCATCTTGTACTTCACCGAGTCGCGAGGAACGATCACGCCGATGGCGGGTTTATTTACCAACGTGGGATTCGTATGCGGCAAGGCGATCGCCATGGTTTTTCCAGGAAGGCCCGTTGGGAATGTCTTCTCGCGCTCGATTACCATATCGGCGTATCCCGCCTCAACATACCCGAGCTCCTCCAACCTAGCACCCATGAGGCGGGCGGCTTCCTCGGAAGAGGAAATGTCGGCATCGAGGATTATCAGGCGCTCATCAAGCAACTTAGCCATATCATCACCCCCTTTCCCTATCGAGATCTTTGCGTACTTCGTGCTAGGCCACCGAAAGCGCTGCTCCGATTGCCAGTACTCCAACCACGACCGCACAGGTCCTGAAAAAGCGACGCGTTCTTACCAGTCCGCGCGCGTTATAAAACTCGTAATGGGCGAACAAAGAAGGCCAAATATAAACGGTCAAAGCGATAAGCAATAAAGGCGCGTAGCCGAGCGGACCGGTGTAGCCCGCACCGATGACCACGAGATTCGCCATTGCAAGAACGGCTAGAACACCCCAGAAATAGGGCTTTGCGCGCGCATCACGGGAAACAAAATCCATCGATAGTCGATAGCAAGCGTCGCAGCAGCATTTCATAATAGGATCGCCGCCTGGGTTAATAACGTACTGGGCGCTCGTCGTTGGGCGACCACACCAGAAGCAGTGCTCTTCCTCGTGATATTTCTTGAGGTTCTTTACCTTTGGCATTTCACGCACTCCCTTCACGAGCAAGCCGAACAGCCTCGAACCACACTTTCAGCAGATCGGCGTAAAAATGGAATCAAGTGAGCCCATCCCCTTGTAGATGGAATACAGGGCACTCCAATGCGAATAGCGATCGATGGTCGTCAGGCAGATGATGGTGCTCGCCATTCGCTGATCGGGAAACTGGACACCACCACCCGGACAATCGACTGCCTCAGCAGTAATGAGGCCGTGCTCGTCACCCTGCATGGGACAGTGAACAAGAACGATCTCTGGCGTCATTCGATACCACTGGATTTTGGGACTCTGAACCAGATTATTCATACGGTCGCCGAGGGTTCGTGAGCCTGTGCGCTCGCAAATCGCCTCACAGCCGCAGCGAATCGCATCTTGCCAGGTGCATGCGGTGGGTGCCGTGGTGACGCCCTCGATAACACTGCGCACATCGAGCTGAGGAAGCTTCTCGCTGGTTTCGTATGGCTTTTTGCTGAAATACCGGAAGAGCTCAAAAAACAGGCGATCGGAATCAAAATCCTCCTGCTTTGCGCTGGGAAGATTCTCTTTGAAGATATCAATGACCTCGTCGATCATGCCCTGATAACCGGATATGATGCGATTACTGTGCAAGACCTTGAAAATCCGCTTAAAATCGCGACCAGTCAAAAATGGCTCGGCCTCAACGACATTCGATTGGCGCATCTGTGGCGGCATACGAACAAGCGAAAGTACCAAGGCATAGCGATCAAGCTCCCAACGACGGACCTTCTTGAGTTCCAAGAAGGTGTAGTTAAAGCTGATGCCACATGCCTCGAGAATCTGGCGTTTAATCAACTCGATCGTAGCATTGCTCTCCGCCCCGATGATAAGGACGTTCTCCGAACTCGTGTCGCCCTCCTCGAACATCTTGCGATCAAGGCCTGCGGTAAGGTAAATCGTCAGGTAGCCGAGTTCATCGTCGGATAGCTCCCCCAGACCGGTTTCGATGGCGGCACGCCTGGTAAACTCAAACGACATGGGATATACACGGCGTATATCATTAACCAAAGGATTGTCAGCCTGCAAACCATACTTGAGCCTGTAGTACAACGGACGGATATGATTGCTCATCTGCTGGCACACTATCGAGCGGTCCACATAGTTGAGGCAGCTCACGCGCTCGAAATTGACTGCCAGACGTTCGGCAAGGCGAGAGACATGAGCGTCCTCATCGCTATGGCGCGTGACGCCGGCGATCTTAATGCCAAGCAGTAAAGAGGTTATATAAAGCAGCTCCTGATCGGGAACAATCAGACCGGCCTGGCGCATCTTGGCGGCGCTGCATTGTACGGATCGATAAGACAAGGTGCTAATGAGCGTCGCTTGCTCCTCGCGACCCATCTCAATCACGTAGCCATCCAGGCTTCTTAGCCATGAAATCTGAATCATCAAGAGATCCAGACCATCCCCGTCGAGAAATACCCGCGTGCCCAAGTCAACCTCATATTGCATGACCAGACAACGGCACAATTCGTAGAAATCGATTTCCTCGCCCGATTTATTTACCAGCGCATGCTGGAGCAGTGTTTTTGCCTCACCAAGACAGTCGTTAGCACGCAGGGTCTGCAGATCATTCCACAAAATCTCGCGTATCTCACGCTCGTCGCCGAAGACGCAATAGCCCTTGCCGGGAGCGCTTTCCAAAATGGCACCAAACGTGCGCACACGGCCTTTAATCTCTCTGATATCGGAGATAACCGTATTACGGCTGATTTCAAACGCTTCAATAAGGGAAGGAATGGTCCGCGCGCTTCCGCAGCATATGCCGAGCAGCATCATAATGCGACGATTCTCGGCAGATAGCGTCGGACCTTCGGCGGTCAACGCAAGCTCGGAAACGCGAGACCAGTCAACCCGACCACAGTCGACGCTGCGACTCGCAACCCGCAGGGCACCAACATTGCAACCGGCAAGGCAATCATTGATCGCGTTGACATCGTTATAGAGCGTACGAATCGAAACGTCCAGAACCTTGGAGAGATCGTCTAGTGAAACGACCCCCCCGCCGTCGTTTCGTGAAAGGAAGCGCACGATTTGCGCTTGTCTTGCACTCAGCCGCATGCTTCCCCTCCTGTTCCAACAATCGTTTTGCCTTTCAGCCATTTCGACTGTCTTCATTCTGTCCCCTCCGAGTTTTCATGAGAATTACCAATACGGGCAAATTCCATTCGCCTCGTGTGCAATCAACCGTGTTGACCCCAAGTAGCTTGCACAGTAGCCATAAGGCCCATGCAATCCAAGGAAGAGAAACCAACCCCTGCACGTGCGGCACCCCGTCCCATGCAAGGAGTTGTTCCAAGATAGAACGATGCGCCGCTTTCACTTCGGGAAGCGACGCATCGAGTTGATCACAAATATATAAGCGGCACCCTAAAGGCGGCCCAAAAGCTCGTCCACAAGCTCCGCGCGGGCGACCAGCTTCTCCTCGCCCGTGCCCATATCGCGCAGGCGAACGTTGCCGGAGGCGAGCTCGTCCCCGCCAATGACCACCATATATGCGGCGCCAACCTTATCTGCCTGCTTGAACTGGCTCTTCAGCGAGCGGCCCTGGTAGTCGCACTCGGTACGAATGCCGGCGGAGCGCAGCAGGTTGGCAAGGAAGAACACCTCGTCGCGCAGCTCGGCGCCGGCGTTAGCCACGTAGACGCAGCGCTCGACGTCATCGGCCATCTCTCCGCCAAACGCCTCCAAGGCGAGCATGGCGCGCTCGAAACCCACGGCGAAACCGACGCCCGGCGTGGGCTTGCCGCCCTCCAGCTCGACCAAGCCGTCGTAACGGCCGCCGCCGCCAATGGAGCCAACGCCCGCGCCGGGGGCCTCGACCTCGAAGACGGTGCGGGTGTAGTAGTCGAGGCCGCGCACCAGCGTGGGGTCCTCGACGTAAGCGATGCCCGCCTCGTCCAGGTACTGCTTGACCTTGGCATAATGGTCGCGGCACTCGTCGCACAGGTGCTCGGGCATGAGCGGGGCGTCCGCCATGACCTGGTGGCAGTGCTCGTTTTTGCAATCAAAGGCGCGCAGCGGGTTGAGCTCGGCGCGCTCGCGGCACTCGTCGCACATCTCGTCCGCATGGTCCAGGATGAACTGGCGCACCTTATCGCGATAGGCGGGGCGGCATGCAGGGTCGCCCATGGAGTTGATCAGCAGGCGCAGCTTAGAGAGGTCAAAGCCCAGGCGCTCGTAGAAGCGCATGAGCATGATGATGCACTCGGAGTCCGCCGCCGGGTCCGGAGCGCCCAGCCACTCGATGCCAACCTGGTGGAACTGGCGCAGGCGTCCCTTCTGCGGGCGCTCGCCGCGGAACATCGCCTCGGCGTAGTACAGCTTCACGGGAGCGGCGCCCTGCGGCACCAGGTTGTTCTCGACCACCGCGCGCACCACGCCAGCCGTACCCTCGGGACGAAGCGCCAGGCGCTGCTTGGCCTTGAGCTTGGCGTCGGTGCCCTCCTGTAGCACGCGCTCGAAGTTGGCACCGGAAAAGACGCGGAACATCTCCTTGCGGACCACGTCGGTGGACTGGCCGATTCCGTGGACAAAGACATCCAGCTGCTCGATCGCCGGAGTCTCGACGGGCTCGAAACCAAAGGGGCCAAATACCTCCGCCGCCACGTCCTGCATCTTCTGCCATGCGCGCATGTCGCGCCCGATAAGGTCCTTGGTGCCCTCAGCCCTCTGTGCCTGCATGCGACCATCCTTCCTTGCAGCTTGCTGCCAACTATCTCTTCGCCCAAGATATGGTTAACGGACGAGTATTTCCAACTGCACCATTATATGTGCTTGCCAAGGCCCGTTGCCCTGCCTGCGGTATCATACGCTCCAATACTACACGACCCCGCCGTAGCCATAGCAAGCCGCCAGATTTAACTCGCGCCCATGTCTCTGCGAGCGGGTCCGTTTTGCAAGGGAGAAGCAATGCGTCAGTTCAGGAACGATTACAGCGAAGGTGCCGCGCCGGAGATTCTCGACGCGCTGGTCCGCACCAATGCCCAGCAGACGCCAGGGTACGGCGAGGATGAATTCTGCGCCGCCGCGGCCGACCTCATCCGCGCCATCTGCGACCAGCCGGACGCCTTTGTGAAGTTCATCCCGGGCGGCACCGCGGCAAACATCCTTGCCATCTCTGCGCTTACGGACGAGTTCGAGGGGCCCGTTCTTGCTGCAGATGCGCACCCCACCATCCACGAGACGGGCGCTATCGAAGGCACCGGACGCCGCCTGCTGGCTACCCGCGACCCCTTTGGCATCCTCACCCCGCAGGGGGCCAAGCGCGTCTGGCACGACATGACCTCTGGCGGCTGCCACACCACCCGCCCGGGCATGATTTATTTCTCTAACACCACCGAGTTTGGCCACGCATATACTCAAGCGGAGTTTGACACCCTGTGCGACTGGGCGCAGTCCCATGATCTCGCCGTCTACGTCGACGGCGCCCGCATGGCCAGCGCCCTCACCTCGCCGGGCTGCGATCTCACCCTTGAGCACCTTGCCGCACGCGCCGACGCCTTCACCCTGGGCGGTACCAAGGCGGGCATGCTGTTTGGCGAGGCCCTGGTGGTAAACCCGCGCAGCGACCGCGCGAAACGCGCTATCGACCGCATCCCCTACCTCACTAAGCGCGCCGGCCTTCTCAACGCCAAAGGCCGCCTGATGGGCGTGCAATACCAGGCCGCCTTCACCGCTCCCACCGACGGCGGCACCATGGACGCCCCTTACTGGCGCTACGCAGCCCAGTCCAACGCCTGCGCCGCCGCCCTCGCAAGCGGCTTGCAGGACGCTGGCTTCGAGCTCTACCTCGACGTCACCGGCAACCAGCAGTTCGTCTGGGCCACGCGCGAGCAAGCCAACCGCTTTGAAGAGGCATGCGGCGCCGAAACCATGGTTGCCGAAGATCCTACCGGCGCCGATCGCGTGGTAGTGCGCTTTGTCACCAGCTGGGCGACCACTATGGACGATTGCGAGGAGCTCATCGAGTTTGCACGCACGCTGTAGCGTCTCTTCGACCGAGCCCGGCTGTCTTTCTATCGCCCCGGATACCCTTTTGGCATTAGAGGGCCCTTAAAGCATGCGACATTCCTTGGACCAAGGGGGCAGATCGCTTCTTTGGTCCTTTTTCACCTTGCAGAGCGCGCCTTTCGCCCGCCCGAATCGACACATTTTCGAGGTTGTGGCGGATAATTGCATTGAAAGTGGCTGACCGCTTTATATACATTGCAAGTAGCAATTATTTACCTGCGATTTTGTTGGCGTTTAGCGGCAGCTACTCGGCACATTTTAAAATCGATGCAATTATCCTTCACTTTTGCACGGGCAGCACGCCTATGCCTCACGCAAGGTCATAATAATGCCCCGTAATATCGCGGGATGCACTGAGGCACAACCGCGCCACATGCACCCCACGCTATAAACGGGGCCTTCATACTGGATATCAAACGCCAGGAAACAGGCACTAACGAATAAAGTTGGTCTTGGCGCTATGCACGCGGCCGGGATACGCGAAGCCAGCCTTCTCGCCCGCCTTGATGCAGCGAATCAGCCACGCCATATTGAGGCCCAGCTGTTGCATGGTAGCCAGGCCCTCCTCGTCCCTCATCGCCTCTTCCGGCGTGTTACCGTGGATCTGGTTCCAGTAATAGGACGAGACAATGGGCATGCCCGTGATGGTGAAATACTTGTTAAGCTGGTCAAATGCCGCACTGGCACCGCCGCGGCGGCAGCTCACAACGCTGGCGCCCACCTTACCGGACCAATCGACCGCACCCGTATAGAACAAGCGGTGCATGGCCGATGTCACCTGACCCGATGCGGCAGCGTAGTGGACCGGCGAGCCAATCACGATACCGTCAGCCTCGTTTGCGAGCGGGATCAGTTCGTTCACCACGTCATCGTGGACACAGCGCCCCGTCTTACGGCACGCGTTGCACGCCATGCAGCCCGCCAGAGGCTTTGAGCCCAACCACACTATCTGCGCGTCGACGCCGCCCTCGGCAAGACCCTTCGCCACGTACTCCAGCGCCAGGTTGGTGCACCCCTGCCTATGCGGGCTTCCGTTAATAAGCAATGCCTTCATGGTTGCCTCCCAAATCTTCTTGCATACTCTTCGCTCTGCAGCAGCCAGCACTACAGCAAGTAGGACTTTTGCCGTTTTGCGCACTTAACCGCAAACGCCTTGCGCGCGGCGCCCAGCGCCAGGCCGCCGCCAATCTCACGCGCCCCGCGCGGACACACGTCGATGCAGCGCATGCAGGATATGCACGCATCCGCATCGGTCTTGGTGGGGTCCTCTGCATCGATTGCGCAAACCGGGCACTGGACCACGCAGGCTCCGCAACGCACGCAGAGCTCCTCGTCCGTCCTTGGCTTGAACGGAACGCCACCAAACTCCCTATAGGGACGGCCACCCGGCACGCTCCCCAACCGAGCATCCCTCGCGCATGCGGCATGAGCGAGTTTGGACGAGGCATGGCGCGCAAGCTCGTCCACCACGGAGAGGTCATCTTGATCGGGCCTACCCTGCGCGACGTTGGTCATAAGCGAATGATGCGCGACCACGGCAGCACCGCCCACGGGCACCATCCCTTTGGACTCAAGCGTGTCTGCCAGCTCGACAAACGTATCGTCCACCGCGCGGTTGCCGTACGTCACCAACATGATGGCGGGGGCGCCTACATGCCCAAGCCTGCTCAATCGCGACGCCACGGGAGTGGGAACGCGCCCGCCGTACGAGGGCACCGCAACAACCACCAGTTCGTTCGCACCGATGGCCGGCACGGCGGACGCCGCAGGCGTGATATCGTCCACCTCGACCTCGACGGGCATCCCAAGTTGATTAGATGCCTTGGCGAACGATTCACAAAAGCGGCGAGCAACCGCCGTGGTTGTTCCCGCACCGCTAAAGACCAGCGCATGTACGCGTTTTATCTCCACGCTTATCTCCAATTCTCGCAGCGGCAAAGTTTGCCGCGTCACGCCCTTTTCCACACGTCTTGCGCGATCTGCGGATTAGAGACAAAGAGGAACTTGTCCGGATCGTTGCAAAACTGGCTATAGATCGGCACGCCCGCTTCAATACCCAGCTCGGGGTACTCGCGCGCCCCGCATTCGCAAAACACCGAAGACAGATAGCGCGCGTTGGTCTTCCAGTACAAGCCGCCATCGCGAAGCACGGGGAAATAGGCGATGCCCCCGTGCTCGCGCACGTTTTGGTACTCAAAGCCGTAATCGCGCACGCACCAGGCGCCAAAGATCATGTTGCTATCAGGCTTGGCGTTGATTGTTGCGTGGACCCAACCCGGGGGAACCACCACCACGTCTCCCGCCTTGGCATGGACTGCAATGCAACGACCTGCATCATCTCCGGAGAACTGCTGCATGTAGATGCACGCCTCTCCATCCCATATCTCATAGACCTCGCACGTGGAATCGTTGCACGAGGGAGAGACGGCGTGGATGTGCCCTGGAAACGAACGGGCTCCTCGCCCATGCTCCCGCTCGAATACCAGACAACGCCAAACAGCAGATTGCGCTCGACGATCATATCGCGGTCCGTCTCGCGCCCAACATCCATCGCTATGCTGTACAGCACCTCCGGGCCGCTGCAAGCGGGGTCTTCAAGAGATGGACGAATATCGTCCAAAAGCCGCAGCTCTGACTTGGGACCATATACTCCTTTGCCGTATGCGAACTCATGGGTGGCGCTATCGAACGAGATATCGAACCCGGGATAGTAGTCCATATGCGATCCTTTCGAGTCTGGCTTGCGCCGCGCAACTTATCGCGCCGCCTCCTACCCAAGAAAAAAGAGCCTCGGCGCCACCGAAGCTCTTCAATAATAGTTCTTTCATAGCGATAATGCGAAGCCGCAACCCCGCCCACTCGTCCACCGCTATGCGCGTGCCTTCTTGCGATCAGGCAAAAACTTCGCCAAGAAGCTGAAATGCGTCTCTGACAGCACGATGGACAAGAAGATAAGGACAAAGCCCAAAACCAGCTTCGCCGTAAGGACCTCGCCCGCCATGATAACGGAGAACAGCACGCCAAACGGGCTCTCAAGGCTAAGGAGCAGCGAGCCGGTCGCGGGCGGCACGTGGCTCAAGGCCTGGTTCTGCAGCAGCAGACCCACCGTGGTGCACATGACCGCCAAAAACGCCAGCTGCCCCACGACCGTGGGCGTCCAGGCCTCGGCGGGAACGCGGGGCTCCGCCACAAAGGAGGTGATCAGCGAAAAGAGGCCCACAAACAGGAACATCCAACTGGTAAGAACGCTCACGTCGCGCGTGCGGCCAATGTGCCCAACAACCGCCATATCCAAGGCAAAGAACACGGCGCCAACCAACGTAAGCAGGTCGCCCATTTGAATCGAGAAGTTGTCCAACGCTACAAAACCAACGCCCACCAGGCACAGGACCGCTGAGCTGACGTGCCATTTTGTGATGCGCTCACGGAACAGGATAAACGCGATAAAGGGGACGAGGATACAGTACGTACCGGTCAAAAAGGCGTTCTTGCCCGGCGTGGTATCGACCAGGCCCAGCGTCTGGGTGCCATATGCCGACCATATGACGCAGCCCATCATAAAGCCCAGCCCCACGTACTCAAAGTTGAGGTGAGCGCGAATCCTCTTATGGAAGAGAACGAACATGATGGCCGCGCTGGGAAGAAATCGCGATGCCAAAAGAGTGAAAGTAGGAATGGTGTCCAGCACGGTCTTCATGGTGAGGAACGAGTATCCCCAGATAAGCGCCATGGACACCAACATGAGCTTCCAGAACAACGGGGAGCGCGCACCCGCACCGCGCAGGGCGCCCGGCCCGCGGTCCTCCGGTGCGACCTCGACGCCGTCACCGTCGCCAAACAAGTCGCGCTCGGGCTCTTTCGCCATGGCAGCAGCAGCGCTACCCGGCTGCGCGCCGTCCTTCTTCTCGTCAATCATCGTCTTCAACGATCTCCACGCCTCGCCTTCTCCCTCGTAGCGCACACCGGACCTGCACGCGCATGCGTACTTCCAGGTCCCTCCCTTATGCGCCTTCTTCATCGCGCGCACATCTTCGATAGTGCGCACCGAACAAATGTCGTCTTCTACACGCCCGCGAATGTCGTCGGCCATATCCGGCTCCCCCCGCGCACCCCGAGCGTGGTGTCCGCACTCGCGCGCATGCGCGGGTGCCACTCGGCAACATCATGAAACGCCGGCCCCCCGGCATTCAAAAAACTGTACCATACGCCTAATGCCCAGCTCAACGCACCACGCTAAAGCGTCAGCGGCGGGTTTGATTATCTTTTAGCTAGCTTTTCTCATCCTGACGGCCCTTCTAGCTGATAGCGCGAATCAAAAGACGCTTAAACGTGAAAGCCGGCAAGATAGCCCTGCGACAAGCTCGCATATATCGCATATATTGCATATATTGCACGTGAACGTTTTGTATGAAGTGGCACAATATAACCATTAAGGGGTAGAATTAAATTAATACCAGCGGAACCCGTTCTAGATTAACTGTGCGCGGGCGACGCAAGGTGTTCTATCTTAAGGGCTCGGCTGCGATCCGAGCCCTTATTTTTGCCTTTTGACTTCCGCGATGTGTTTACGTCTATCCCATCGCTCGAACAGCTCCAAGAGCAGCCTTGCGATGCTTGAAAGCGCCCCAAGGGCGCGAATGACTTGCAGGATTGTATCCATAGGCTTTGCTCCTCTCGTGAGAAGCGCCGCCCGCACGCGGACTCCGCCGGTGGCGATACTATAACACCTTGGCAATAGCAATTTTGGCTGCCATTCATTTTCTACCGTACAGCTCATTACCAACCAGCCGGCTCCCACAGCCAGCTAGCCCTATCTGAAGCGCCCTAATTGGCTAAAAATGGCTCATATTAGGATGCTAGTCCAACTCGCGCAGCGCGCAGGAAAGCTCGTCCAGGCCGCGGCGCAGCGTCTCCTCTTGTGCGCAATAGCTCAAGCGCGCGCCGCACGGCAGCTCAAAGCGGCCACCCGGAACCAAGAGCACCCCGCGCGTCGCAAGCAGCTTTCTGCAAAACGCCTCATCGTCCATGGGAAGATCCAGGCGGATAAACGACGTGGACACGCCGCGTGGCGGCACCCAGCTCGCGCGCGGCTCGCCAGCGATCCACTCCTGCACGATGGCGCGGTTGCGAAACATGATGTCGCGGTTGCGCGCCAAAATCCGCTCGCGATGACGCAAGACGTGGACGGCCATGGCGTCGTTGAAGACCCCGGCGCAAATAAGGCTGTAATCCCGGCACGTGCGCAGGCGATCGGCAAGCTCTGCGTCGCACACGGTCCAGCCAATGCGGATGCCCGGCACGGAATAGGTCTTGGAAAGGCTGTTGGTCGCTATACCGCGCTCGTACACGTCGACGATGCTGCAGTAGGAGTCTCTATCCTCGAGCGGCAGGTACACCTCGTCCGAAAGCACATAGGCGCCAGCACTGCGGGCTATCTGGGCGATTGCCTCCAGCTGCTCACGCGACAGGACCGTGCCCGTGGGATTGCTGGCGTTGTTGATGCAGATCAGCTTGGTGTCCGGGGTAACCAGGCGCTCCAACTCTTCGATGCGCGGCTGCCAGCCGTCCTCCTCATGGATGCGCCATAGGTCGACCTTTGCTCCCAATGCGCGCGGAATCTCGTAAAGCGGCTGGTAGGTTGGATATTCCGCCACCACATGGTCACCGGGCTCCACCAACGTATAGAGCACGGCCAAGTTGGCACCCGTAGCCCCGTTCATCTGCAGCACGTTCGCAGGGTCCACGCCGCGGCCGTCCGTGCCTCGATAGAGCTTGGCCACCTCTTGCTTGAAATCCGGCGAACCCTCTATCCAACCGTAGTTTTGCTTCTTTGAACCCAGTTCATCATAGAAGGCGCGAGCACCCATGCCGGGGCCACCCCGTTCATCGTCCGCAAGCGCAAGTATTTCATCCGTCGTCAGCGAGGCGATGGTGGATTGGGCGATATCCAGCGTAGCGGACGTCTCCAGCTCGTTGAGCCACTCCTCGACCCCAATGGGCTTGATGTTCATAGACGCTACCCCTTATAACCGCGGCCAGCCTGTACCCGCCTAGACCCTACCGAACTTGAAGGCGCTTGAGCGCATCGACTCGACCAGCGGCGAGCATCAAGCTTCGCGCTATGGCGGCAAGTTACTTAGAGCTACTTAGAAGTAAAAAGCGCCCGCCTGACAATTGCCAGACGGGCGCCTTCTATTCGCTTATGCGGTCTGCGCGATTAGGCGCGGCCAACGGAACCCAGGTTCTCCATGCGGATCTTGACGATCTTGGTGATCTCCTCGGCACCGGCCTTGCCCGGGTTCTTGGGATCGAAGTTGTTGGGATTCTCGGCCATATACGCCATGTAGCCCTTGGTGTAGGCCTGACGCAGCTCGGTAGCGTAGTTGACCTTGCAGATGCCGTTCTTGACAGCCTCGGCAACCTGCTCATCGGGCACGCCGGAGGTGCCGTGCAGGACCAGCGGCACGTCGACGGCGGCGCGGATGGCCTTCACAACGTCCTGGTCGATGTGGGGCTCCTCGGTGTACACGCCGTGAGCGGTGCCAACGCCGATGGCGAGGCTGGTGCAGCCGGTGCGCTCGACGAACTCCTTGGCCTCAACGGGATCGGTGTAGGGGGACTCGCCCTCGACCTCGACGTCGTCCTCCTTGCCGCCGACCTTGCCGAGCTCGGCCTCGACGGGGATACCCATAGCGGCGCCGGCGTCGGCGACCAGCTTGGTGAGGGCGATGTTGTCCTCGAAAGTCTCGTGGGAGCCGTCGATCATGACGGAGGTGTAGCCGGTGCGCAGGGCCTTCATGCAGCGGTCATAGCCGTCGCCGTGGTCCAGGTGCAGGGCCACGGGCACGGAGGCGCGCTCGGCAGCGGCCTTGACCATGCCGTAGAAGTAATCCAGACCGGTCTTCTTGATGGTGCCAGAGGTGGTCTGCATGATGACGGGGGACTTGGTCTCCTCGGCAGCGGCCAGGACGGCCATGACGAACTCGAGGTTCTCGACGTTGAAGGCGCCGACGGCGTAGTGGTTCTTCTGCGCGTCGAGCAGCATCTCCTTGGTGGTAACGAGCATGAGCGTGCGCTCCCTCCTGTGCTCCGCTGGGTTTTGCGGGCACCTACATCGCCGACCCCCTATAGACCGGCGCTCCTTGTTTGATATTGTACGGAATCCGCGCAGATAGGTAGGCGAGCGACACGCAGGCAACGCTGCCGGCGCGCATATGGCAAGAAAAGGGAACGAAAGCCCGCGCTCCACCCTATCGCGACGCGGCGCTTGAAATTTCCTCGTCCACATCTTCTAATCGCTATAAAAGAAAGTGATACAAAGGCGTTTTCTTTCTTAAATAGAAAGAAATGAAAACTAGAATCTCCATAAAGGCGCTACACTTTTAGAGGAACCCATCCAAAGAGCCGGCAGCGCAATCATTACAAGAGAAGCATCCGCTTGCAAAAGGAGACTCGCCATGGCAACCACCAATTCGCACTCGTTTGCCGAAGAACGGCGCGCGGCAATCATGTCCATGCTCGACCACAGCGCATCCGTGCAGGTAACCGAGCTGGCTCGCACTTTTGGCGTCTCCGTGGTGACCGTCCGCGCGGACCTGGACGCGTTGGAGGCCGACGGCAAGCTTCGCCGCACGCACGGCGGGGCGGTCTCGCTGCATAAGGCGCTCACGGTCTCCGTGCAGGACCGTCGCATCAACGTCAACGCCGAGGCCAAGCAAGCCATCGCCCGCCGCGCGATCGAGCTGGTCCGCGATGGAGACACGGTGCTGGTGGACTCCGGAACCACCGCGCTGGAATTTGTCCGCATGCTCGACATGCGCTCCGGCATCACCGTCATCACCGCGGACATCACCATCGCGGACTTCATCGATGAGAGCATGCCCACCGTCGACGTGATCCTACTTGGGGGTGCGCTGCGCAAGGGCCACCGCTACCTGCACGGCATGCTGGCGCTGCGCTCGCTCGAGGTGCTTCATGCCAACCTGGCGGTGCTCTGCCCCGGCGCCTTTGTACCCAATCGCGGGTTCATGACAGACTACCCGCAGATGGCTCAACTCAAGCAGGCGTTTATTGGCGCCGCATCATCCGTTTGCGCGCTGATGGACGCCAGCAAGACGTCCGCGGACGGCCTTATGCGCTTTGCGGGCATTGAGGACGTCGAGGCCATTGTTATGGACGAGGACCCTGACGGGGTGGTCGCCGCCGCCATCGCCGAGCTGCCCGAGGGCGCTCGAGCGCCGCGATTGCTGCTGGCGTAGGCCTGGAGCAGGTCTGCAACGTCACGCCCCTCGCCGCATTCCCCGCTGTGGGCCCGACGCGTCCCGCTGTGGGCCCGGCGCGCCCCGCTGTGGGCCCGGCGCGCCCCGCTGTGGGCCCGGCGCGCCCCCTGCTGCGGCGAGGCGAGTATGTCAAAAAGTGCCTTAGTGCGGAAGTTTGGTCAAATAATGCGTTAGTGCGGATTGGAGGCAGCCCAGCGAGGCATCTTTATGCATATGCCAACCTCGTCCCAAACTGTTTACCTTATGAAATGAGAAATATCTATTCACAAGGTACCCGCACTATATCTCGTCCGTACCGCACTAACGCATTATTTGTCACGATATTTACCGCACTAAGTGATTATTTGGTCCAAGTCCCACACTAACTGCATTCTTGGTCCAGCCAGAATTCCGCAGCAAGCGACTATTTGGCACTCACGGCTCCATGCTGATCGTGCGCAACCCCGCATGCTCCGATAGCCACCCATCAAAAGACGCCCATCAAAAGCAAACCGCCGCTGGCTGCAAAGCCAACGGCGGTAAGAGAGAGGATGCAGGCGCACGCGCGACCGCGTGGAGGCACGGTTAACGCAGTGATGCGGGCGCTGCCAGGGATATGCGAGACGCCGCGCGCGGGAATAGCCCAGATGGCATAGGGGCTTCTCTAGCGCGCGGCAAAGAAGGAGATCTAGAAGCTGAGCCCACGGAAGGCGTCGCGGTAGAGGTTCACCAGGTCCTGCTTGGAAACGGGGCGCACGTTGGGAGGCGTGCAGCGGTCATGCATCGCCGCCTCCGCCATGTCGCTGATAGCCCGCTCGAACTCCAGCGCATCGATGCGCTCGATGCCGGAGAGGGAGTGCTCGATGTCCAACGTCTGGCGCAGGTCCAAAACGGCGTGCAGCAGCTCGTCGGCACCCGCCATGCCCAGCTCGCCGGCAAGGCGCTCGTAGGGCTCGCGATACTTCCGGTCCGCCATGTGAAACGCCATCACATAGGGCAGCAGCACGGCGTTGAGGCGACCATGGGCAACGTGGAAACGACCGCCCAGGGCGTGCGCCAGTGAGTGGTTGACGCCCAGACCTGCGTTGGTAAACGCCACACCGGCGATGCAGGAGGCCTCGATCATGCGGGCGCGGCTACGCATGGACATGCCGTCGCGATAGACCGCGGGCAGGTCGGAAAGCACGGTGCGAACGGCCTTGACCGCCATCGCATCGGTGAACGCGGTGGCGTCCTGCGAAACGTAGGCCTCGATGGCGTGGGTCAGCACGTCCATGCCCGTGTCGGCGGTGATGCGAGCCGGGACGCTGCGGGTAAAGTCGGCCTCAAGCAGGGCGCCGTCGGGAGCGAGCAGGTCGTCGATCAAAACAACCTTGTTCTCGCCGCGCGTGATGACCGCGAAGTTGGTGACCTCGGAGCCGGTGCCGGCCGTTGTGGGAATGGCCAGGAAATAGGGCTTGGCCATACCGCGACCGCAGCAGGCGTACAGAACCGCCTTGGCGGCATCGATGCAGGAGCCGCCGCCAAACGCGATCACCATGTCGGGACGAGCCGCCTCGACCGCCGCGACGCCCTCGTCCACCAGCTCCTGGCTGGGATCGGGCTTGACGTTGGAATAGGTCTGGTAGCGCGCGCCCGCCGGCAGGTGCTGGGCCATCTTGGCGACCATGCCGGATGACTCCAAAAAGCCGTCGGTGATGATGAAGATGTCGCGATAGGGCATCTGCTCAAGGCGCTCGAGGGCACGGGACCCAAAGAACAGCTCGGTCTTCAGCTTGAAATCGTTCATCGCACTCGTCCTTTCAACGTCGCGCGGAACCTAGCCCTTGATGGGGACGAGGATCTCGGTAACAAACAGGTCGGAATCGTAGGTGGTCCAGTAATCGGTAACAAAGCGCTCGTAGGAGCAGCCGCACACTTGGTGTCCGTTCTGCCTGGCGAACGCAAAGAGGCGCCGGTACGCCACATCGATGTTCTCGAAGGCACCGGAGTGGTAGGCAGAGAGGTAGAGTCCGCGCGGGCGAACGTAGGAGTACTTGGGATCGATGGGACGCAGCGCCTTTTGGAGGATCGCGGCGTCGCACGGCGCAGCGAAGGTCTCCGGCTCGGCGTCGCCGAACTCTCGCTTCATGATCACCGGACCGGAGATGACGTTCTCGATCTTGTCGACAAACGCGGTGAACTCGAGGTTGATGGTCGCTTCGGCGTAATCGCCCGTAAAGTGATACGGCATGCGCAGAAGCTCTTCGCAAGACAGGAACTTGGTGTTAACCGCCAGCGGACAGGAGTTGAGCACAAAGCTCGCCTCTTCGACCAGCTCGTTCCAATCGTCGATGATCTCCAGACGCTCGTTGAGCTCGCGGACCGCGCGGGCGCACTCAGCCCGCTGCTCGCGGAAGCTGCGCCGGATATGGCTGAAATCCGTGCAGTCAAAGACGTCGGCGATCTCTTCCAGCGACAACCCCATCTTCTTGAGGTAGTTGATCACCGGTATCTTGAGCATGGTGCGGCGCGAATAGTAGCGATAGCTGTTCTCGCCAATCACATCCGGCTCGATGAGCTTCATATCGTCGTAGTGCCTCAGCGCGCGCTGGGACAGCCCGCCGATCTGGCTCACCTCGCCGATGCGATACAGGTCGTCATGGCAGGAGGCCTCCGCGCTGTTGTGCGTGCAACTCATATCTACACCCCCGGCAAGCGGTCGATGGCGCAAGCATAGGCGTACGCATCGAGAATGGGATTAACATCTGATCTCGCCATATCGTCCAACGCGGCGCGCAGGAACCAGACGGTGCGCAGCGAATACGGCGCCACCTCGGCGAGCATGTAGTCCACCGCAGACACGCGCTGCGGCAGCGAGGTCTCGGCGCGGGCGTGCGCTGCGGCCTTGGGAGAGGTCTCTGCCGCTTTGCGGGCAAAAGCGGCAAGGGCACACTCGACCTCGTGCAACGCGCATGCCCTAACCGGCGATACGGCGGGAAGCACGTGGGACCAGTCCGCACGGAAGCGCTCGGGGTCGGTCACGGCCATCATGCGCGCGTACTTCTCGGCAACCGGATTCCTGCCGGCGGCGTCCAAACCCTTGAGGTCGTCGAGGACCAGATGGACAAACATAAAGGGAAACGCCAGGTACTGGGCGAGGCGGTATATGAAGAACGACCGGGCGTCATCCTGGCAGACCGCACGCCCTTCAAGACCCTCGACCCTATCGAAGAACGCCCACTCGAGAGCGACAACCTCTTTGATCGCCGCCATATCGGACGCGCATGCACCGCAGCGAGCGAGCAGCTCGCGCACGGACGGCACGTCGAAATACGCCTCGATGGCAAATCGCTCGGCGCACGGGCACAAGCCATCGCCAAACCTCATCTCCCAACCCTCCTTAATCCTATCGATAGGAGCCCGCGTCGACGGGAAGCGATGCTAGGTAGGCATCCGGGATCCCGCGGCAAATCTCCATTGCGACCGTCAACAAGAAGTCGTCGTCCGTCTGCGCCCAACCAAGACGGCGGACCACCTGCGCGACCAGCGAGCACAAGGACTCGACAAGCTCTTGCGGCACCGAATCGACAGGGGCGGACGCGAGATAGCCGATGCTGTCGACCAGTGCGGCGGGCGCGGCGGCGCGCTCCTTCAAGGAACGGAACGACCACTTGTAGAATGGCATGTATACCCCACTAATAAGGTGCATTACAACCATAAGCGACGTGATAAATTCTGCACGCGCTGCGTTCGCCGCAACGAGGTCGTGGCGGCGAACGCAGCGTGGCAAATTGTATTGACCGGCCTGCGCCATGCCGGCGAGTTCGGCTGCAACCTTCTTTTGAACAACGGCTTGGGGATAGAACGCCAGGTACGGGGCGCGGCGACGGGCCATGACCCCCGCGGGATCGGAAAAGATCTCGCCGGCGGTGAACTCGGCAAGCAGCTGCTGCGGTATAAAAAGCAATTCTTTGGACGAGGACGGGGCGGATGCCAGGCCGGTGTAGCGCATACGGAACTCGTCCGCATCGAACACACCGGTACGCTTGCCGCTCAACGGGGTCGAGACGCGACGATACCCCATGAACTCACGGGGCAGCTCGTCGTAGCGGCGCTGAAGCTCCGCTCCAAAGGCGGCGAAGTCGGCAGGCTCGAGCCAGATGCAGAAACCGGGGCCAAAGTCATGGTCGCGCGAGATCTGATCATCGAATCCCAAGCACTCCGAGCCGGGGCCCACCAGGCCCAGGGCGCAGCGTTGGCGAAGCCCCTCGAGGCCGCCGGCGAAAAGGGAGGCCGCATATCGCTCGCAATATGCACGCGACAGGTCCATGCCCTTCATATGCGACCTCCTTTACGCATCGGCCAGGCGCTGCATGCGCCGGCATTCCTCTTGAAGACGCTCCACCATAGGGGAAGCACCCACTTTGTCCCGCAGCGATTCGGCGGCTCGACGCATATGATCCGCCGCAAGGCGATAATCGCCCATGAGGTAGGCGATTTGGCCCGAGCATGCAAAGGCGTTGGGACGATGTATGTCGCGTCCATGCGAGATGGTCTCGTATGCACGCAGGGCCGCGTCGATCTCTCGACGGGCCTCATCCAGGCGCCCCTCCTTCACCAAGGTCTGGGCAAGGGAGACCTGGGCGACCGCGCGCTTGTCCTGCGCCCCGTCAACCAAGTCGAGCAGGGATACTGCCCGTCGCAAGTCGCGGCGGGCAAGGGCGTACTCCCCCATCTCGCGGTAGGCGGCGCTGCGGTTGTTGCAAATCGCCGAGCGCTGGTAGGCGGTCTTGATTCCGTCTCCCAGCAAAGCCTCGGCACGGTCGAACAGGTCGACCGCCGCAGCGTAGCGTCCCTGGGCCACCAGCACGTCTCCCTTGTTGATAAGCAGGTTCGCGCTCGAGGCCGCATCCGGTGAGGACATGCGCCCGTGGACAAGCAGGGCCTCGTCGTACAGGGCCTCCGCCTGGCGGAGGTTCCCGCGCACGCGCTCCACGCCGCCCAGCTCGCTGGCGACCGCGACGATCGCCAGCGGATCGCCGGAGCGGCGCGCGGCGGCAAGCGAATCCGCTAGATAGCGGTAGACCTTGTCGCCGCGGCCATCCCTATAGAGCCCGTCGACCCGGGCGTAGAACGCCTTGAGGTCGAAAGCTCCCGCAGCCATCGCTAGGGCAGGATCTTCTCGATCTCGGAAGCGGGACGCGGAATCACGTGAACGGAGCGAAGCTCACCCACGCGCTGCGCCGCGGCGGCGCCGGCGTCGGTAGCTGCCTTGACGGCGGCCACGTCGCCGCGAACGAACGTGGTAACGATGCCGGCGCCAACGTTGACCTTGCCCACCAGGCGGACGTCGGCCGCCTTGACCATAGCGTCGCTAGCCTCGACAACGCCCACGGCGCCGTAGGTCTCGACCATTCCCAATGCCTCGTTCATCTTTGTTCCTCCTCAGTGCGCCTCATGAAGGCGCGTAGGTGCTGTATGTCGGCGTTAGACGCCCTTGAATGCGTTAACGAGCTCTTCGACCATGCGCTTTAGCTCTTCTGCGTCGATGACGTCGGACTTGCGCTCGCCGTCGGATACCGGAGCGGACGCGTTGGGGGCGCAGCAGCCGCAGCCGGCGGAATAGGTGATGCCGGACACGCCCTTGGGCTCGCTGGGAGCAGCAGCGGATACGGGTGCGCAAGCGCCGTGCTTCTTGGCGAGCTCGGGGTGGTACTTAGCGAAGAGCTCGTCATGGGCGACCAGCTCGTCAGGCTCGATGAGGCCGTTGGCGATGCGCTTGACGTTGATCAGGTGCTCGGGACCGACGTTCTCGGAAATGGAGCTACCACCCCAGGTGCCGCAGCCCAGCGTGAGCGCGATGTCCAGGCCGGTGGAAAGGCCGGTGCCGCCCTGGGTGCCGCCCGTGTTGATGAGGATGCGGGACGCGGGCTTGATGGAGAACTTGCGGACGATGTCCTTGCTCTCCGTATGGATGCTCATGGTGTGGCCGATGCCGTTCTGGAGCAGGGCGATGGACAGATCGCAGGCCTCCTCCCAGTTATCGACGGTATAGAAGGCGAGCACGCTGGTGAGCTTCTCGTAGGACAGCGGCCAGGCGTCGCCCACGCCGTGCTGCTCGCCGATGAGCACGCGGGTGCCAGCGGGAACGGAGATGCCGGCGGCGTCGGCGATGACCTGGGCGGAACGGCCCACGAACTTGGGGCTCATGGCGTGGCCGTTGCGGAACAGCAGGGTGCAGACCTTGCGGCACTCCTCCTCGTTGAGGAAATAGGCGCCCTGGCGGGTGAACTCGGCGACGACGGCGTCGCGGTTGCAGGTCTCGCAGATGACGCTCTGCTCGGAGGCGCAGATGGTGCCGTTATCGAAGGTCTTGGAGGCCATGATGCGGCGAACGGCGGCAGACACGTCGGCGGTGCGCTCGATGTAGGCGGGCGAGTTGCCGGCGCCGACACCCAAGGCGGGCTTGCCGGAGCTATAGGCGGCCTTGACCATGCCGGGACCGCCGGTCGCGATGATCATGGCGACCTCGGGCGAGTGCATGAGCTCGTTGGTGGCGGCCATGGTGGACAGCGAGATGCCCTGGATGACGTTCTCGGGAGCGCCCGCCTCGACGGCGGCGTCGTTCATGATCTTGATCGCCATGGCGGTGCACTTGGCGGCCGCCGGATGGGGCGAGAAGACGATGGAGTTGCGCGCCTTGATGGCGATCATGGACTTGTAGAGTACCGTGGACGTGGGGTTGGTGGACGGGACGATACCCATCAGCAGGCCCACGGGCTCGGCCAAGACGATGGTCTGCTTCTTCTCGTCGACCTCGATGATGCCGATGGTCTTCTTGTCGCGGATCTGCTCGTAGAGCAGGCCCGAGGCCATGTGGTTCTTGTAAACCTTGTCGCACACCACGCCAAAACCGGTCTCCTCGACGGCCATCTGGGCCAGGACCTCGGCGTTTGCCTCTGCAGTCTCGACCATGTTGCGCAGGATGCGGTCAATCTGCTCCTCGCTGTAATGCGCGATCTGGTTAGCAGCAACCTTGCCGCGGCGAGCCAGCTCGCGAGCGGCCTGGATGCTCTGAAGATCGAAATCAAACTCCTGCATCGTGCCTCCTTTCAATCACGCGATGCCTGATGGCGATGAAAGCGTTCTTACTTGGCGGCGGGCAGGATGGTCTCGACGGAGCCGTCGGGGCGAGGGATGACGTGGACGGAGAGGAGCTCGCCCACGCGCTGCGCGGCGGCGGCGCCTGCGTCGGTAGCGGCCTTGACTGCTCCCACGTCGCCGCGGACGAACACGGTGACGAGGCCGCCGCCGACCTGCTCCTTGCCGACGAGGGTGACGTTGGCCGCCTTGACCATGGCGTCAGCGGCCTCGACCGCGCCTACGAGTCCCTTGGTCTCGATCATGCCGAGGGCCTGAGTCATGTTTGCCATCTTGATCTCCTTCTTGTTGCAGGTTTCCTACTACCTACTTGATGATTCGAACGACCGAGCCGTTTGAGATGCGCAGCGCGTTCGCTTCTTCCGTATCGATGTGGCAGTCGAGCTCACTGGAATCGTTCGCTCGGATAGCCACGTTATCCAAGCGGCCGCCGCGTTCCCCGCCAAAGGCGATCGAGACGATCTGCCCGTCGCGAAGGCCCATCGAGGCCGCCTGCGCCAACGACATGTGGATGTGGCGCGCGGCGACCATGACGCCGCTGGGAATGGTGACCGCTCCCTTAGGTCCCGCCAGGGTGATTCCCGGGGTGCCCTCGAGCTTTCCGCTCATGCGCACCATAGCCGGCACGCCGAGCTTGAACGAATCTCCGGCAAGGATCTCCACCTGGGTCTGGGAGCGCACGGGACCGAGCACGCGGACGCGCTCGATAACGCCCTTGGGACCCACCAGCGTGACGGTCTCCTTCGACGCGAACTGACCGGGCTGGGAGAGGTTCTTGATCGGCGTGAGCTCGTAGCCCGCTCCGAACAATGCCTCGAGGTCGCCCTGGCTCAAGTGCACGTGGCGCCCGGAGACGCCGACCGTCGCGGTCAAGCTCTGCTCCGACCGCTCGCCCAGGAAGGACGCCAAAAGACCAGTGAGGTCTTCGAGGGAACTAGCCATGGCACGCCCCCGATTTCACGCCGCTCAGCATGCAGGCGAGCTCCTGCTCGGTCCAGATGCCGCGGTCGACGGCCGCGCGGATGACCTTCTCCATCTCCTCGGCGCTCAGCGCCGGCTCTCGATGGTCGCAGCATGCGGAATGCTCGGCGGCGCATGCTTGCGCGGGCGTTGCCGCCTGCTCGCTCATAGCGCCCCGGCACGGCTGTGCGGGCTCTGCCGCCTTGGCGGGCGCGGGCTCGGCCGCTACCTCGTGCGCGCACTGGAGAAGAACCCCGCGCTCGCGAGCGATATCGCGCGCCTGTGCGGTGACGATGGTGTTGTCGTCGACCAGCAGGCTCTCGCCCTTAGCGGCGGCGTCTTCCACGTCTTTCGCGCTGATCAGTCGTTTCATTGCCTCCTCCTTTCCTATAGACTCACGTCTTCGTCGATGATTCCTACAATGACCGCGTCGACGGGAGCGTTTTTTTGGAACCTCTCCCTCACGAACTGGTAGGCGCTCGACCCCGTGGTCACCAGTACGCGCTCGCCCATTCCGGCGCTGATGGTGTCGATGCAGACGATCTGCTTGCCTGCGTCAATGCCGGTGAGAACCTCAACGCGCATGAGCTTCATGCCATCGAGCTCCTCGTACTTGTTGGTCGCCCAGATCGAACCGATGAGCCTACCGATAACCATTGGCCTCGCCTCCTTCCCTCTCTATGCGGCCAAGACATTCAACGACCTCCGCCGTATCGCCGGCGATGGCCAGGAGAACCATGTTCTGCGGGCAGCTTCCCCGCACGTCGGTGACCCTCACGCCCGCCGTCTTCTCGGCGATATCGCTCGCGACCACCATGTCAATCAGCTTGCCCTGGACCAAACCGACCGCCGCCGGGGAGAAGTCCTCTCCCCACCGCGCCCCGCTACGGGACCTGATGATGTTCATCGTCCCGGCGGAGGGAGCCTTGATGATGCGGATATCGATCATCTAGCGCCCCTCTCCTTGGACCTTGGCCCTGCAACCGCAGGCGATTCCCAAGGGCGTAACAAACATGGGTCGACTCGGCTTCACCACGGGCATGCCAAGCTGGTGCTCCATGCGGTCCTCGATGCCGGTGAGCTCTGCTGTACCGCCCACCAAGATGACCTCGGGCACCTCAAAGCCCCTGCAGGAGCGCTCCACGATGCTCGCGACCTTGTCCACGGTGGGACGCACGATCCTGAGCACCTCGGCGTGGTTGGCGGAATCGCGCTTGTAGCTCTCCGCCTCATCGAAACCCACGCCCTTCGCGCCGGCGAGCACCAGCGAGAAATGGGTTCCTCCCGTGGACTCGTCCACGCACTGCACCACCCGCCCGTCGCAAAGCACGGAGATGCCGGTGGTGCCGCCGCCGATATCGACCACGGCGCCGTTCTCGATTCCCATCACCATGTTTGCGGCGGTGGGCTCGTCAAAGACCGCCACCACGTCGAACCCGGCGCTCTCGGCGACGTTTCTCACCACGCCGCCGTCAAGGTTCTCCGTTCCCGGAGGGATCGCCACGGCCGTCTGGAAAAGCTCGCAGCCAAGGCGGCCCTCGAGCTGCTCCTTAAGGGAGCGGGCGATGTCGCAGGCGCCCATGTAATCCACCACCATGCCGTCGCGGACGACATCGGCGAACTGGTAAGCGCAGGCAACGGGTTCCCCGGCAGCGTCCACCACCACAAGAACGATGAACGCGGTGCCCACGTCGAGCCCGCAGTAGAGCTCCGCGCCCTCGGCGACCGGCTCGGGAGAATCGACCGTGGCCATCAGGACGTCGAGCAGACGATTGGTTTCCTTCAAATCAACCATGGTCGACCTCCTCCTGGGCCTTGGCGATCGCTCGGGCGATCTCGTATCGGACGCGTCGGGCCTCATGGACCCAGGTTTCCATGCGGTCTCGAGTCTCCTCGGCCAAATCGGCCTTGGCGCTCGTCCAGAAATGCATGGTCCGGACGAGCTCGGCGTCGAGCAACGCCGCCTCGAAGTAGATCGGATGCAAGTCGGACGCCGGCGTCGGCACGCATGCCGGCTCGTCGTCCTCCGCATCCAAGACGACCCCGCCGGGGTCCCCCTGCCTCCAAGCCGCTCCCGCGGCGTAGCAGGCGCGAGACAACCCCCGGCTGATACCGCAGCTGCGGCGCGCGAGCAAGCAGAGCTTTGCGCCGAGCACGCGGACGTCGTCGAGGAAGGAGTCGCACAGCCGCTGGTCATCGGGCTTGGGCGCCCCCGTCTCCGCACGGGGCAGAGCCGTTCCGGCATCGAACGTGATGCGGAAATCGACCAGGAACTGGCGAGCACCAGGCGTCAAGCGCGTATCGGGCGCAAGACGGTAGGTGTCGAACGGGCAGGCGGCGTATTCATCGCGCAGCTCGCTCTCCGTCACGTAGCGCATGCTTCCTCCTCTCGGTCTCGTTCAAATCCCACGGTCGCCGCCTCGCATCACATGCGTGCGGCGACCCAATCCAACAATTCGCCAACGCCCTCGCCCGTCTCGGTCGAGACGCACAGGATTTCCGTGCACCCCGCCGCCTCGAGCTTGGCGATACCTTTCGCGCGCGCGTCGGCGTCTGCGGGAGCCTTGGTGAGGACTCCCAAACACGGGCATGTGAAAGCCCGCGCATACCCGCTTGAGTAAAAGGACTCGCAGGTACTGCCGTCCAGAAGCATCAGCATCGAGGAAGCCTGGTTTTGCGCCAGCATGATGATGATGCTGTGCATCCAATGGCTCTCGATATAACGGCCGGGAACCTCGAAGCAGCGCTCGCGGTAATAGCAATCCTCGCGGTGGGCGTGGTTGGATTCCCCGCCCTCCACAAGGTCCGCCAACGTGGACTTACCCGAACCGTCGAGACCGATCACCATGAGGCGCTTGGTGCTCACGACCTGGTCACCTCCGCGCAGCAGAAGCCCATTTGGTCGTGAAGGAACCGGACGACCTCGCCGATAGCGGTCTCGACGCTCTGGACGTCGCCCAAAACCACCACCGATCCGGTGAAGCGGTCGAGGAATCCGATCGAGACCGACGCCGCCTTTGACGCGACGTCCGCCGCGATGATCGCGGTCTCCTCGGGCGAGAGCGTGAGGATGCCTATCGACTCGCCGCTGGGCACGCCGATCCGCTCGTGGATCTCAGGGCCCGGGCTGGCGATGACGTGGGCGATCGTCACCTGCTTGCCGGGGACGGATTCCTGGATGATGCGCGAAAGCTTCTCCATGCTCCCCTCCCCTTAATGGCTCACGAGGTTGACGGTGAAGTCGGCGTCGCCTATCCAGGACTTGATGCGCTTAAGGTCGGCCTCGGTGAGCGAGGGATCGTCCTTGATGGCGTAATCAAGGTCCAGCTGGCCGTACTTGCCCACGCCGAGCTTGTGGTACGGAAGCAGGTCGACGCCGTCGAAGTTCTTCTGGTAGCGATAGGGCGTGAAGAAGGCGATCACCGCATCGATCTCCTCCTTGCTGTCGTTGACCCCCTTGAGCAGGGGCATGCGCACGCGCACGTTGAAGCCGTTCTCAAGCAGCGTGCGAACGTTCTCCAAGATCAGCTCGTTGTTGGCGCCGGTCCACCGCTTGTGCTTGACCGGGTCCATGTGCTTGATATCGAAGAGGAACAAATCGACGTGCTCGGCGACCTTCAAAAGCGTCTTGGTGGGAACGTAGCCGCAGGTCTCGACGGCGGTGTGGTAGCCGCGCTTATGGCAGGCGACCAGCAGGCTCAAGGCTGCCTCGGGCTGTGCCAGGGCTTCGCCGCCGGAGAGCGTGATGCCGCCGCCGGACATGCGGTAGAAGTCCGCGTCCTGATCGAAGAAGGCCAGAAGCTCGTCGATCGACTTGTCCTCGCCCATGATCTTCAGGGCGTTGTGCAGGCAAGCCTCCTCGCACAGATGGCATCCCATGCACTGGACGTCGCGGCGGACCTTGTGCTCGCCCGCCACCATCTGGTGGATGTCGACGGGGCATACGTCCACGCATGCGCCGCAGTTGACGCATGCCGAGGCCTTGAACATGACCTCGTGCCCGCGATGCTGGCTCTCGGGATTGGAGCACCATGCGCACCGCAGCGGGCAACCCTTGAAAAACGCCATCGACCGAACGCCGGGGCCGTCGTACATGTTGTACTTCTGAAGGTTGAATATACGAGCTTTACGCTCTACATTCGCTTGCTCAAGACTCAACGCCCTACCTCCTTGTGTATTCCGGCGCCCGGTCGGTTCTTCTTGCTAAAAGGCAATCTCTCGCTAAAACTTGGTGAGCATGGTGCGGCTGATGATCTCGTCCTGAACGTCCTTGCACAGCTCGACAAAGAACGCGCTGTAGCCGGCGACGCGGACCACCAGGTCGCGATGCTCCTCGGGGTGCTCCTGGGCATCAAGAAGGGTCTTGTTGTCCAGGTAGTTGAACTGCATCTCGCCGTTGCCGTACATGCAGGCGGTGCGGAGCAGGGTCACCAGGCCGTTCTCGCCCTCGGGGGTATCCAGCAGGCCGGCCATCAGCTTGAAGTTGTGGACCATGCCGATGTTCATGCTGTCGTTGGCCATCTTGGAAACGGACTTGATGATGGCCGTGGGGCCGTTGAAGTCCGCACCCTGGGTGGGGCTGATGCCGTCGGAAAGCGGGGTCCAGGCGCGGCGGCCGTTTGCGGACGCACCGGTCAGCTGACCGAAGGGCGTGTTGTTGGAGATGGACAGCGTGCCGTGGGACAGGCGCGAGTACAGCGTCTTGAACTGGCTGTGGATGTGCTCGGTGTAGTGGACGATGTCGGCGCAGATGCTGTCCGCGTAGTCGTCGTCGTTACCGTACTTGGGAGCCTTCAGGCAGTCCTGGCGCATCTGCTCATAGCCCTCGAAGTCCGCCTTGAGGCCCTCGTTGAGCTCCTCGAGCGTGTACTTGTGGTCGTCGAAGACCAGCTTCTTGATAGCGGCCATGGAGTCTGCGTAGGTCGCAAGGCCGCTCCACACCACGCCGGGACCGAAGTTGTACATGGCGCCGCCGGCGGAGACGTCGCGACCGTGCTCCATGCAGCCCTCGAACATGATGGACATCAGGGGCTTGGGAGCCATATCGCGATGGACGCGCTGGGAGATGACGGTAGCCACGGAGGTCCACTTGGTCATGTAGTAGATGGTCTCCTTGACCGCGTGCTCGAACTCCTCGTAGGTGGAGTACTGGGACAGCGGGCCCAGGTCCGGAGTGACCTGCTTGCCGTACCACAGGGGCACGCCGTGATTGAGCGTGAGCTCGATGGCGATGGGCCACTGGGTGTAGGAGGTGGAGGTCCACTGATACAGGCGGCCGGACTTCTGGGGCTCGACGCAGCCCATCATGCAGTAGTCGCGCGAATCCTCAACGGAGATGCCCTTGGCAAGCATCATCTTGATATGGGAGTCGTCGAAGTGGCATGCGGGGAAGCCCATGCCGGAGCGAACGACGTCGACGATCTTGCGCAGGTACTTCTCGGGAGACTTGTTGTGGATGCGGCAAGCCAGCGAGGGCTGGTAGATCTTGACGTGGCGCACCGCGTCCATCAGCAGGTAGGTGAGGTCGTTGGTGGCGTCAGCGCCAGCGCGGGTCACGCCGCCCAGGGTCATGTTGACAAAGGGCTGGTAGCCGGCGAAGAACTTGGAAGAGGCCTCGCTGGTGACCCACATCATCTCGCTCATCTTGATGAGCATGCAGCCAGCCAGGTCGAATGCCTGGTAGTTGTTGAGGCGACCGGACTCGATATCGGCCTTGTAGAACGGATACATGTACTGGTCGACGCGGCCGATGGACATGCCGGTCTGGTTCTCCTCGACGGGGAGCAGGGACTCGATGACCCAGACGGACTGAATCGCCTCCCAGAAGGTGGTGGGCTTGTGGGCGGGAACGTTGCGCAGGTTAGCGGCGATCTGCTCCAGCTCGGCGCGACGGCGGGGATTCTGCTCGCTACGGGCCTTCTCCAGCGCGTAGTCGGACAGGCGACGGGCGTATATCATGACGCCCTCGGTGGTCTCGACGATGGACTTGTAGAAGTAGATCTTATCGAGGTCGTCGGGATTCTCGTAATCCAGATGGGCCAGGTACTCCTTGGCCTCGTCCTGGATGTCCTGCATGCCCTTCTTCATCAGGATGACGTCGTAGCCCGGGTTGGAGTCGCCGCCGCCGTTGACCTGGTGATAGGAGCAATCGGAAACAAAGGACTCGCCGGAGAGCTCCCAGACGCCCGCCTCGCGGTACTGGTCCTCGCAGTACTCGTCCAAAGACTTGCCCTCCCAGAACGGGAAGAGCTCCTCGCGCATGTACTTCTTATCCTCTTCGGAGATGAAGAAGGGATCCTGCGGACGGGTGCCGATGGTGTCGATCTCGTCGCGCAGCCAACGCCAGGCGATGTCGGGAGAGAACGCGCCGGCGCGAGGAGCGCCGCAGGGGGAACCGACGATCAGCTCGTCATCCTGGATGACCAGCGGGGCGGTCTCGCAGCAATAGCGGAAGCACTTGGCGCGCAGAAGGATCTTGGGCATGCCCGGGTTCTTCTTGGTGAACTCGGTGACGGCGCGGGCGCGGTACGTGGTGATGGTGGGCACCTGCTTCAAGAAATTCTGCTTGAGGCGAACGTGGCGCTCGGTGGGGCCGTCGGGGATCTCGGTGGGATCGGCGGTAGCGGCGACCTTGGTGGTCAGCGGGCGGTCGAGCTGGTCGTACACCTGCTCGAACATCTTGCGGACGGTGTCGCGCTGCTCGTCGCTCATCTCCTTGGTGGCGTCGGACAGCTCCTTTGCAAACTCCCTGATATCCATCCTTACCTCTTTTCTCAGTACGTTTTAACGTCTTCCAGCAAGCTGGAGAACCAATTGGACATTGACTCGGAAGCGGGCTTCTCCCGGCATTCCTCAAGGCGATCCGGCTCCTTCTCGCATGCGCTTTCGCAGGCGGTCGGCGCCGCAGCCTCATCGGGATCCATGAGGCCCGCATCCTTCAACAGCTCGCAGTCGCCATGGGAGGCACCCACGCCAACCTGGCGGCGGCGGATGAAGTCTCGATAGGTCACGCCCATATCAGATGAGCAGGCGTTATCCCATCCGGTAATGGTCAGCGTCTTAGGTAGCGTGGAATGACAACCGGTCGCGCCCATTCCCGTTCCCACGTTGACCAAGATGCGACCGACGGGCTTTTTGAGGACGAATTGCCTCACCACCTCGCCGTCGCGGGAGAAGATCGAAAGCGCGTTGCCGTCCCCGCTGTTGAGGATGAGCTCGATGCACTTCTCGCAGGCACCGCGCCAGCTCTCCTCGACGTAGTAGGACAGCACCGGGCCGTACTTGGCCTTCGAGAAGACGCTGTGCTCGGAAACATAGGGCTTCTCGACCACAAGCACCTTGGTGCTCTCCGGAACCACCAACCCGGCGCGGCGCGCCATGTCGAAGGCGGACTTGCCGATCAGCTCGCGATACGGCTTGCCGCACGGCTTGAAGAGCGTCTTAGCCAGGGACTCGGCCTCTTCATCGCTCAGGAAATAGCACCCGCGCGCCTTGAGCTGGGCCCTGAACTTCTCGTCCACCGCCCGCTCGACCACAAGGGATTGCTCGGCTCCGGGCATCATGCCGTAGCAGAAGCTCTTTCCCGCGACCACCTCTTCGGCGCAATGAGCCAGGTCGGCGGTCTCCTCGACAAAGACCGGGTTGTTGCCGATCGATGCGTGGTAGACGTCCTTGCCGCCCAAGTCGCTGGCGACCACGCGCTCGTATTCGCGCGAATCGATCACCATGCGAACGGCGGGTTGGCAGGCGAGCCAAGCGTCGCCCTCCTCGGAGTACTGGTGCAGAAAGCCCAGCGCCTCGAGCGGGTAATGGCAGGCGGCGGCTACATCGGCCACCTCAGCCATCAGCGACTCGCAAGTCGCGTGCGTGCGAACGCGGGCAGAGAAGATCACGGGGGTCTTTGCCTTGACCGCGCACAGAAGCTGGCTTAGCAGGGTGGGAACCGTCAGCCAATCGGGCAAAAACGAGACGACCACGCCCTTGGGCAGTCCCGTCTCGATGCCATGGGTCCAGCCATCGCGGTAGATCTGCTGTACCTCGAGCTGCGAGGAGACCTCATCGAGCATCTCGGTGAGAACCCACTCGGTCAGAGCGCGCTCGTCTTCCGGGTTGCCGTAATCGCTCTCGCGACAGGCCTGCTTGGCGAGGTCGCCCGCCTGCGGCAGCAGCCTCTCTCGAAGCTGCTGCAGAAAGCCACGGACCAAACCGTCGCCCAGGCCCTCGAGCACGCCTTGGGATTCCTCGGCATGCTCCAACAGGATGCGCGCTTCCTGAATGGATAGAAGATCGTTATCGATCAGCGGCATTGAACATGCGCCCCCTTAGTACGGCAGCAGGTTCTCAACGCAGTAGCGCTGGGTGATCTTTTTAAGATCGGGATGCGGACGAGGAATGACAACGGAGCTGTAGACCTCCGCGCCCATCTCGCCCACCGCGGCCACGCCGGCCTCGACCGCAGCCTCGACCGCCGCGACGTCGCCCTCGACCAGAATCGAGATGTAGCCCGATGCAGTGTTCTCGTAACCGATAAGCGTCACGTCGCCGGCCTTGCACATGGCGTCGGCTGCCTCGAGGACAAAGACCAGGCCAAAGGTCTCGATGGCGCCAAGCGCTCCGGAATAACCCTGTGTCATGGCTTCCTCCTAGAAATCGACGTCGTGGACGGAGACCACGTCGCCCACAGCGGGCACGGGTCGCTTCATAACGTTCTGGGCCGTCAGCTTGCCGATGGACTTGGCTGCCTCGGCGCCGGCCTTGACGGCCGCCTCGCAGGCCGCCACGTCGCCGCGGACAATGACGGTTACCAGCGTGGAGCCAACGTTCTCGTAGCTGATGAGCTCCGTGTCGCCGGCCTTGAGCATGGCGTCGGCGGCGAGGAGAGCGGGGACCATGCCGATGGTCTCGATAAGACCGATAGCCTGTTCTCCCTGATAGCGCATGGGAACCTCCCCTTCCTACTTGATGTACGAGTTGATGGACTGCTTCTGCTCCTCGGTGGCGCGGTAATACACCAGCAAGTCGTCGTGAGAATCCAGATCGATTCGGGACTCCTCGATGAGGCCGTTCTTCTCGGCAGTCATAAGCGCGGAGGTCATCTCGTCGCGGGTGAAGGCGCGGCGGGAAGCGTACTCGCCCTTCAGGGCCTCCATGACGTCGTCGACGCAAGCCTCGTCAACCGTGGTGAAGTACTTGAGCATTGCGTAGTTCAGCGGGCGCGACATGCTACTCCCCCTTCTTCTTTAGGAAGTCCAGCGGGTTCACGGCGATGACGGTGATGCCAGCGACCATGACGAGGGCTGCGATCCACGCGATCGCGGGCAGGGCGAAGCCCTCGATGCCCATGATCAGGCCGATGATGATCCAGCTGCACAGCGGGACAAAGAACGAATAGGTGCCGTTGCAGGCCATTCCCAGAGCGGTGCCGCACATGCTGTTGCCGCGGTACCAGTTGGAGAACGAGGTGTAGGCGAAGAAGCCGGAGGCAACGAAGAAGAACACCGACGGGATATCGGCGAAGGCCTGGCCGACGCACTGGTAGGTGGTGGCGAGGTCGCCGCCGCCAAAGAGGGTGAGCAGGGGCAGGATGATGATCAGGTTCACGGAACCGGAGGTGACCTGGCGGATGGTGATGCCGATCTGCGGGTCGATCATCGACGTGCCAAAGCCGCCGATGCAACCCTCGATGCCCCAGCCGAGGGCGGCGATGAAGGCGAGCAGCAGGCCGGGGACAACACCCGGGCCAAGGGCGCCGGTAAGGCCGGTGAAGCCGATCATGCCGCTCGCGAAGACGCAGATCAGGATGCCCAGAATAACGCGCGGGCCCATGGGCTGCTTGAAGAGGAAACGGGAAAGGATGGCGCCGATAGCCGGGCAGAGCGCGGCGATGGGGGTCACGATGGGGCCCGCCATGGAAAGCGCGATAACGTAGGCAGCGCCCGCGATGGGGCCGCCCACCAGCGCCGCGGCGACCATGATGATGCCGGGCTTGGAGCGGAAGGTCTGGATGAAGTCGCCCAGCTTGCCCTGCTTCGCGGTAAGCAGAAGGGCCCAAACGGCGCTGAACAGGTCGTTGAGCGCGGTGGCGATGGTGGGGAGAATAAATACCACCAAGAAGCTGCTCGCCTCAAGGGTGCCCATCCAATCGGCCCATACGCCCTGCGTCTGGGCAGCCATGATGAACGCCGAGTACAAACCGTAGGTGATGCCGGAATACAGCGCGATCATGAGGCCCTTCTTCAGGAAGCTCTGGTCCAGCTTCCTCTTCTTCTCAAGGGCAAGTTCATGGCGCGCGTCTGCGGTTGCCGCTCCTTGCATACCTTCCTCCAATCTATGGGGGTTGCATAAGTCCTGTACTTCGAAACTCTAGAAATTGACGTAGCGGCAGGGTCTACCCAAGCCCCCGCGACAAGCGGCAGGCGGTTGAAAAGGCCATGCGAGCGCTTGCCCAAGCGAGCGAATAAGGCGTTATTTGGTTTTTCGGACGAACGCTAGAAAGTGAACGGTCGTTATTCACACGCGAGCGGTTTGCGTTGCCAAATGAGCCTTCATTTAGCCCGGATTATCGCTAGAAGCCTTTAGCCCCTATACCCGTGACAGTTATGGATTTAGGCTTTTACCTCGCCAGTCCACGCATCGATACGCTCCAGTACGCGCAACTAAGCGCAAGATAGCGTCCTTTTTCATCTCATTGCACAGATAATGGGCGTTCATAAACCTTTCCGCTACGGTAATGTTTCCAAATTGTTACCAACGAGCGAATGGCACCTTAGCCGCAAACAAAAAGCGCCGGCCCCGTAAGTCATACGGAACCGGCGCCTTCTCACCGCTGGCAGTTGCCGCGGCTCGATGCTACCGCCATGGACAATGCGGACGAGCGCGAAGGGATACACGCTCTTCCGCAATCGCTACGGCTTGGTAGGTCTAGCGTGACGAACTAGTCGTGGTACTCGCCACGGTCCCACTTCTCCAGGAACTCGTCAAAGAAATGGGGATCGGCCTGCGCTACGGGATCGGCCTGGTTGACGGCGTCGATCTTGGCGACCAGGGCGTCGTGCTCGGGAGTCTGCTCGTAGCTCTCCTTGATGAAGGCGAGCATGATGTCGGCCATGAGGAACTCGCCGGTGATCTTGCCACCGAAACCGATGACGTTGGCGTTGAGCTCGCGGCGGGCGTACAGGGCGCTGGTCATGTCGCGAACCAGGGCGCAGCGGGCGCCGGGAACCTTGTTGACGGAATTGGTGATGCCGATGCCAGTACCGCAGAGCACCACGCCCAGATCGGCCTTACCGGATGCAACGGCCTCGCCCACGGCCTTGCCGTAGATGGGGTAATGGGTGCGGGTGTGGCTGTAGGGACCGCAGTCCAGCACCTCGTAACCGGCCTCCTCGAGGCGATCGTGCAGGTAGGTCTTCTCGTCGGTAACAATATGGTCGCAGCCAAGTGCAATGATCATCTGAGGTCTCCTTTACGCCATCTTGTTGAGCATGTCGACACGGATCTGGTGGCGACCGGCGGCATAGTCCGCCTTGAGGAACTCGCGGGCAATCCTCTTGGCGACATCGTTGCCGATGACGCCGGAGCCCAGGCAGATCATGCGGGCGTTGTTGTGCTCGCGGGTCATATACGCGCTGCGCTCGTCGGAGATGTTGGCGGCGACCATGCCCTTGACGCGGGTGGCGGCCATATAGCTGCCCACGCCGTACTCGTCGAAGCAGATGCCCTGGGAACCCTCGTTCTCAAGCAGGTCGTGCGCCACCGCGACGGCGGAGTCGACGAAGTCCGCGGCGGGCTCGACGGAAAGGTCGACCACCTCGTGGCCGTCCTCGAGCAGCGTCTCCTTGATGAGCTCCTTGAGCGGCATGCCCGCCGCATCAGAACCGATGACAACCCTCATGCTGTCCTCCTTTACGTGCGCGCACCCGATATGCGCGCTTGGTTACCTTGTCCAGGCACCGACGCCGCCCGCGAAGAAGCTAGCAGATCACCTTGGTGAATTCCTCGACCTGCTGGCGCTTCTCGTCCGAAATCGAACCTTCGCAGATAAGCGCGTCGATGTTTGAAAGCCTGTAGAACGTGTAGAAGTCCCGCTGGCCGATCTTGCTGGAATCCGCCACCAGATACCGGGTATCCGCTTGGTCGAACGCGAGCTGCTGAAAGCGTCCCTCGTCCATATTGGAGGTCGAGACCGCGTCAAAGCAGATGCCGTTGGCGCCGATAAAGGCGACGTCTATACCCAGAGTCGAGATAGCGTCCTCCGCCACGGGGCCCACAAACGCAGTGGTGCGCCTGCGGTACATGCCGCCGATGAGGCAGAGCTCGTAGTTCTCGTTGGGCTCCAGCAGGGTGAAGATGGACTGCGAGTTGGTGATGATGCGCAGGTGGCACGAGGGCAGCAGCGGAACCATCTGCTCGATGGTGGTTCCCGTGCCCAAAAAGATCGTCGAATCCTCCTCGACCAGGCTCGCTGCCGTACGCGCTATATCGATCTTCTCGCTCGCATGGCGGGCGCGCTTCTCGATATGGCTGTACTCGTGGCGGATCATCGAGCGGTGCTGGGAAGACGCGCTACGGGCTCCCCCGTGAACGCGAATCACCTCGCCGGCGCCCGCCAGCTCCTCCAAATCGCGGCGAACAGTCATGTCCGACACACCAAGGGCGTCCACGATCTCCTTGACGGAAACGGTGCCCTGGCTCTCGATAAGGCGCATGAGCCTATCCTGTCGTTCAGCTTTGATCACCACGTCCTCCTTTCACAGTTTCCAACATAATCAAACATCTTTCAACATGCAAGAACTTTTCTAAATTTCGTTAAAATATAAACGATTTACCACGTAGAGACTCGTACAAGACCACTTACAGGCTAATTTATGCCATTCGCGGTGTTACTTTAAGGGTATCTCTTGTTTGATTTTGTTGAAATGATACTGTTTGACTTGCCCGGATATTCCAACAGCTTGCACGCTTGCCTATCAAAATGAGCACGTGCCCACACAACGGGAGGAACCATGGCAACAAAAGAAGAAATCTCGATGATCGGCTTTGAGATTGTCGCCTATGCAGGCGATGCCCAAACCGATCTTCTCGCCGCATGCGAAAAGGCAAGCCAGGGCGACATCGATGGGGCGCGCGCCCTTCACGAATCTGCAAAGCAAGCTCTCATCGACGCCCACGACGTCCAGACCAGGCTTCTCTCCCAGGAAGCAGGCGGCGGCGAAATGGATGTCACCTTCATCATGGTTCATGCCCAGGACACCCTCATGACCACCATGCTGCTTGAGAAGCAGACCAAATACACCATCGATGCCTACCAGCGCATCGCCCAACTTGAAGCCAAGCTCGCCTAGCGCAAGGCGCCATCAAGCTTCTGGGACAACCCAACTAATGAGGGGGCCGCTTCCGAGCGACCCCCTCTTCATCTATATGCGATCAGCCACAGTGCCGCGCTCGACCAGCTCGCCCGGCAGACGCACCGTCTCGACCTTTGATTCTCCCGATAGCTGGGCGAAGAAGTAGTCGAACGTCTTGCGGCCGCGCTCGCGCATGTCGAAGCGCACCGTGGTCAGGTCATTGTGGGGCACCATGCCCTGCATGGAATCGTCCACGCCTATAACGCTCACGTCTTCCGGCACGCGCCTGCCATGGGCGCGCAACGCCATGATGGCGCCCATGGCCATTTGATCGTTAGCCGCGTACAGCGCCGTCATCTCAGTGTCTTGGACGAGCTTCTCGCCCAGCTCATAGCCGCTATCCGCAGTCCAATCCCCGTGTAGGGGCTCAACAACTTCGAGCCCCGCGTGCTCCAGCGAGTCTCGCCAACCGCGCGTCCTGAAATCCGCCGTGATCGAGTCTTTGGGACCGGCCAGGTGCCTGATCTGCGTATGGCCACGCGAACGAAGGTGGTCGACCACAAGCTGCGAACACCCGTATTGATCGGAATCGATAGTGGTGCAGCGCGGGTGCTCCTTCATGGAGATGATGATGGTGGGCAGGCCGTTGAGCGGCTCGAACTCGTCAAAATCCTCGATGGTCCTGTTGGTGTTGAACACCATGCCGTCCACGGGGAGCTCCGCCAGACGACGCGCGGTGTCCCGCAGGCGCACGGACTCGCTCTCATCAAACTCGATCAAGGTGACGGCGTAACCGTACTCGCGGGCGGCGGACATAAGCCCCTCCAGCGTAGCGACGTTGCCCGTATGGGTGATGTCGAACATGCACAGGCCGATGCAGCCGTACCTGCCGCCGCGCAGCGACCTGCCGGCAAAGCTGGGGTAGAAGCCGAGCTGGTCCATGGCGTCCATAACGCGCTTTCGAGTCTCCTCGACCACGCACGCCCGCCCGTTGACCACGCGCGAGACCGTTTGCCGGGAGACGCCGGCGAGCTTGGCGACGTCTGCCATGGACACCGCCCTGCCAGGCTTGTGGACTGCGGAATCTGCCGACGTCATCTTGTTATCCCGTTCCATCCAACGGCTCCCCTCGCATTGCGCATGCTCTCAGATTGATGCTCAAATTGCTGTTTAAACTGCTGCTCTGGTAAATGTAGCATCAACTGAGCGCAAGCTGAAGAGCACGTGCGCATTGGACGAGGATAATCGTCTTTTCCGTGCGCCCCTGCCTACATCTATCCCGCCGCTTGCCGCCGATAATCGACCGCTCGCATCCCTTTACCCCCAACACCCCTTGCACCGCCATCAACTCATGTTAACGTGCTCATTGTAGAAATGAGCACGTGCTCATAACGAGTAACATCCGGGCAAAACATACTCGTAAACAGCACAAGCTCGCCCTGACAGCCATCTTTACCAGCACGTTTAGTGGCTGCAAAAGCAAACCCATGCAAACGGAGGGTCCATGGAAAAGCTCATAGCGCTCATCGAAAAAGGCAAGCCTTTCTTCAACGCCATCGCGCGCAACAAGTACCTCAAGGCAATTCGCGACGGCTTCATCTCCGTCATGCCCATCATCATCGTCTCCAGCATCTTCCTTTTGGTCAGCGCCGTCCCCAATGTCTGGGGCTTCTACTGGCCGGCAGAGATCAACGACGTTCTCATGAAGGCCTACAACTACTCCATGGGCATCGTCGGCATCTGCGCAGCGGCCACCACGGCCAAGCACTTCTGCGATGCGCAGAACCGCGACCTGCCCAAGAACAACCAGATCAACTTCATCTCGGTCATGATCGCATCGCTCATCGGTTTTCTGCTGCTCTCCAGCGACGCCATCAGCTTCACGGATAACGGCGTCTCCATCTCCGGCCTCGCCAACGGCTACATGGGATCCAAGGGCCTGCTAACCGCCTTTATCTGCGCGTTCGCCACCGGCATCATCTACAAGTTCTTCATCAAGCGCAACATCACCATCAAGATGCCCGAACAGGTGCCGCCCAATATCTCCCAGACCTTCAAGGACATCATCCCCTTTGGCGTCTGCCTGGTCTTCTTCTGGGGCTTTGATTTTGCGTTCCGCAACATCTTTGGCTTCTGCTTCGCCCAAGGCGTTATCCAGGTGTTCCAGCCGCTTTTCTCCGCAGCAGACGGCTATCTGGGCCTCGCCATCATCTACGGCGCTATGTCGCTCTTCTGGTTTGTAGGCGTCCACGGCCCCTCCATCGTCGAGCCCGCCATCTCCGCCGCCCTCATCTCCAACCTCGAGCTCAACATGGCCATGTACCAGGCCGGTGAGCACGCAACCGCCGTCCTCACCAAGCCGCTTCAGGATTTCGTCGTCGCCATGGGCGGCACCGGCGCCACGTTGGTAATCTGCTTCATGTTCGCCTTCCTCGCCAAGTCCAAAGAGATGCGCGCCGTGGGCCGCGCCTCAGCCGTGCCGGTTTGCTTTGGCGTCAACGAGCCGTTCCTCTTCGGCGCCCCCATGGTCTTGAACCCCATCTTCTTCATCCCCTTCATCTTCGCGCCCATCGCCAATATCTGGATCACCAAGTTCTTCATCGACGTCTTGGGTATGAACGGCTTCATGTTCAGCCTTCCCTGGACCACCCCCGCACCCGTTGGCATCGCCATGGGTCTGGGACTTCAGCCCCTTGCGTTCCTGCTCATCCCCGCCCTGCTGATTGCCGATTTCCTCATCTATTTCCCCTTCTTCAAGGTATACGACCGCGAGAAATGCGCCGAAGAGGCAGCCGCGGACCAGGCTGAGGTCGCCCAGCGCGCCGCCCAGAAGCAAGCAGCCATGAACGCCGCATTCCAGGGCAAGGCCGACACCGCAAGCGTCGCCACCGGTGCCGTCGCCCAGGCCGCCGCAAGCATGGCAGCGGAGAAAAAGCGCGCCGCCGGCCAGTCTATGGACGAGGAATCTGCGAGCAACGCCACCCCTGCCGTATCCCCCGCTGCATCTGATGACGCAGCCTCCAGTGCCTCGTCCAGCACCATCGCCGCGGCGGGCGACCCCTATGCAGCGCTCAACGGCCGTCGCGTCCTGGTCTTGTGCCAGGGAGGAGGAACCTCCGGCCTGCTCGCCAACGCGCTGGCCAAAGCCGCCCGCGAGCACGGCATCGACCTTGAGACCGCAGCAGATGCCTACGGCAGCCACATCGACATCATGGCCGACTTCGACCTGGTTATCTTGGCACCCCAAGCGGCGTCATACTTCGACGACCTCAAGGCCGACGGCGAGCGTATGGGCGTCGCCTGCTGCGTCACCCGCGGCAAGCAGTACATCGACCTCACCCGCGACGGCGAGGCATCGCTGGCATTCGTAGCCCAGCAACTGGGCATCTAGATCCCTACGCGCGCGACAGCACGCTCGAATAGAGCCCCCCATTCCCGCGGTCCGGGAGCAGCACGCTTCGCCGCCTTCTCCCGAACCGCCCCCAGCCCCTTTCAGCCCTAACAGCCCTTCAAACAAGATTGGATTCGCCATGAGCCCCATCTTTTCCGCCGATACCCCCCAGCGCTTTCCGGACAACTTTGTTTTTGGTGGCGCCACCGCCGCCTACCAGGTAGAAGGCGCCTGCCAATCCCATGGCAAGGGCAAGGTCGCATGGGACGACTACCTCGCCCAGCAAGGCCGCTTTTCGCCCGAGCCCGCCTGCGACTTTTACAACCGCTACGATAGCGACCTCGAGCTGTGCGAGCGCTTTGGCATGAACGGCATCCGCGTGTCGATCGCCTGGAGCCGCATCTTTCCCGATGGCGGCGTGGGCGAGCCCAACGCTGAGGGCGTCACCTTCTACCACAACCTTTTCGCCAGCTGCCGCGCCCACGGAGTCGAGCCATACGTGACCCTGCACCACTTCGACTCCCCCGCCGCCCTTTATGCCAACGGCGACTTCCTCAACCGCGACACCATCGACGCCTTTGAGGCGTACGCCCGCTTCTGCTTTGACGAATACCCCGAGGTGACCCGCTGGTTCACGTTCAACGAAATCGCGGCGGCCACGCTCAACCGCTACATCGAGGGCACCTGGCCGCAGGGCAAGAAGGGATGCCTGCACGAGTGCCTGCAGGCCCAGCACAACATGATGCTCGCCCACGCCCGCGCCGTCTTGGCCTACAAGCAGGGCGGCTATCCCGGAACAATCGGCGTCATCCACGCATTGGAATACAAATACCCCTATGACCCTGCCTGCCCCGGCGACGTCCAGGCGGCTAAAAACGACGACGTTTTGCAAAACCGCCTGCTGCTCGACGCCACGTTCCGCGGCGACTACGCCCCCGATACGCTCCAGATCATCGAGCACCTCTGCCAGGCGAGCAACGGCTCCGTTGAGTTTTTGGACGATGACCTCTCGATCATGCGCCGCGCCGCGCAGCTCAACGACTGCCTGGGCATCAACTATTACCAGAGCCGTTTTCTCAAGGCGTTCGACGGTGAGACCGACCTTCATCACAATGGCACGGGCGACAAGGGCACCGGCCGCTGGCGCGTGGCGGGCGTGGGCGAGCGCGCCGTACGCCCCGGCGTTCCCACCACGGACTGGGATTGGATTATCTATCCCAAGGGCCTGTTCGACCTTATGATGGATATTTCGCTGCGCTATCCCAATTACAAGCAGCTGTTTATCACGGAAAACGGCATGGGTCGCAAAGACCAGCTTGTCGATGGCACCGTGGACGATTCCGAGCGCATTGCATACGTCGAAGACCACCTGCGCTGGATCCTCAAGGCCATCGAATGCGGCGTCGACGTTGGCGGCTATTTTATGTGGAGCCTGCAGGACCAGTTCAGCTGGACCAACGGCTATAACAAGCGCTACGGCTTCTTCTACGTTGACTTTGAGACCCAGCAGCGCACGCCCAAGGCCAGCGCGTACTGGTTCAAGCGCGTCGCCCAGACCCGCCGATTGTAGGCAGCGCGGCATCCGTCAGCCTCAGACAGCCATCATTAAGCGCATGCGCCCCCTGCCGGCACCGCTGCCGCAGGGGGCGCATTTGCGTCTGCCGACGTCGTCGCCTTTTATAACGGAAAAAAGGGAGGGAAACCCCACCGGGCTCCCCTCCCTTTGTAGCAAGCTGTCCGCATCTACAACGACATGCTTAAGGCAAAGCCCCTTGGGGCAAAGGCCTAGAGCTCGGTCACCTCGACGGCGTTGTAGACCTCGTCCCAACGATTGATGACCAGGTGGCCGGTCTGCGGATCCATGGCGTTGAGCTTACCGCAGGTGTTGCCGGTCTTAAGAACGGTGGCGGCGTCGGCGCCCGCGGCGATGGCATGGGCGAAGCCGGCGATGGTGGAGTCACCGGAGCCGGTAGCGTTCACGGCCGGGATGGGCGGGGTGACGGCGCGGTAGATCTTGCCGCCGTTGAAGCCGAAGGAGCCCGCGGCGCCCATGGAAACGACGACCCAGGGGATGCCCTGGAAGCGCTCGTCGGCCTGAAGGGCGGCTGCCAGCTCGGAAACCTGGTCGGGGGTATAGCTGGTTCCCAGAAGCGCGTTGATCTCGGTAAGATTCGGCTTCACCAGGGTTGGGGTGACATCGGACTCGAGCGCGGCGTTGAGGGAGGCACCCGAGGTATCCAGCAAGACGGGAACGCCCGCCTCGTTGCACTTAGCGACCAGCTCGACATAGTAGTCGGCGGGAACACCCTTGGGCAGGCTGCCGGAAATGGTGACGCAATCGGCCTTCTCGACAAGCTCGGCGAACTTGGCGGTGAAGGCGGCGAGCTCGTCGGCCGAAACCTCCGGGCCGCTCTCCAGCAGCTCGGTCTGGTTGCCCTCGTGCAGGATATTCAGGCAGATGCGGGTCTCGCCGGCGATGGGGGCAAAATCATGCTTGATGCCGTCGGCGTCCATAAGCTCGCCCATGTAAGCGCCCATGTGGCCGCCCATAAGGCCGGTCGCGACAACGTCGTCGCCAAGCTGGCACAGCACGCGGGAGACGTTAAGGCCCTTGCCGCCGGCGGTCTTCTTGGGAACAACGCGGTTCACGTCGTCGATGATAAGGTGGTCGAGATGATACGCGGTATCGATCGCGGGGTTCATGGTGACGGTAAGAATCATTGTCGGTTCCTTTCAGGTGGAATCAAGCGGCTTGGATCCAAGCCGAGGGCATGGTTGTTGAGGCGAACGGGCGCGCTAGAAAACTTCGACGGTAAAGCTGCGCACCACGGTCTCACCGGGCTTCGCGACCAAGCAGCCGCGCTTGTTCTCGAACACGTCATCCTCGTCGGAGCAAGTGGAGAGGCCTCCCCAGGGCTCGATCGCGACAAAATCGCCCTCGGGCTTGCTCCAGACAATCAGATAGGGCATGTCGGGGAAGCTCACGCGAACGCCCTTTTCCTCGTCCTTCTTGACCAGCTCCACAACGCGGCTTGAAAGAACGTCGAAGATGGTCTCGGCGAAATCGAACAGCTCGTGCGTCAACGGAAGGTCTCGGCCATCCATGGGGTTTTCCACGCGGTTCTCCACGTCGATCAAGCCGGTGGAGGGCACGGCGCAGCAGAGCTTCTCGGCCTCATCGCTCTCGAAGCGCAGCTTGTAATCGCTATACTGCTCGCCTTCGTCCAGAGGGCAGGCAAAGCCGGGGTGGCCGCCGATAAAGAACGGCATGTCCTCATGCCCCGTGTTGGCGACCTCATAGGATACGGTGAGCTTTGCGCCATCGATGGCGTAGCGGGCGGTGAGCTCAAAGGGATAGGGATACTGCTCGAGCAGCTCCGGCGTGCTCTTGAGCACGAACGCGGCGGTAGTCTCATCGCCGCCGGCGAACTCGAATTCCTGCTTGCGGGCGAATCCGTGGCGCGCCAGGTTGACCTCTTTACCGGACGCGGTCACCGCATGGTTATCGCGAAGGCCGCCGCAGATGGGAAAGCAAATAGGCGCCTGCCCGCTCCAAACGGCAGGATCGCCCTGCCAGAGATACTCGCGGCCATTTGCCTCAATGGAGGTGAAGGAACCGCCGGCGCTGGTAAGCGCAACGGTAAGCTGATCGTTCTTGAGAATGTGCTCCAAAGCTCTGCTCTACCTTTCTTGGCTACGGGCGCGTGCCCGAGCCACGTACGGCGCCGGAACCTTTCGCCCCGGCTTATCGATAGCTTGCCCCCAAGTACCCATGTAGCATAGCCCAGATTTGCGCCGCGCAGAAGCGGCACGGGATCTCGCCCATGCCTCATGCAAGATATTGGCGCCGCGACGGACGGTTCCCATCGCGGCGCCATATTGAATTCAGTTTATGCCTTATAGACGGAAACGCCGCCCAAGTAGGTCTCGGCAAGCGTCAGGTCCTTGCCCAGAACAACAAAGTCCGCATCGCGGCCGGGACGGATGGAGCCGCACACATCGTCGATATCGTTGGCCTCGGCAGGAGCTTGAGTAGCCATGTAGATCGCCTCCGCCTTGGTGGCGATGCCCCAATCCGCAACGTTCTTGACGGCGTCCTTCATGTTGAGGATGGAACCGGCGAGAGAGCCGCCGTCCTTAAGGCGGGCGGTACCGCCGGCAACCACAACGGGCAGCTCGCCCAGGAAGTAGTCGCCATCGGGCATGCCGCCGGCGCACATGCAGTCGGTGATCAGGGCAACGTGCTCGTGACCCTTGGCGCGCATCACAATACCCGCGGAGATGGGGTTGACATGATGACCGTCGCAGATGAGCTCGGAGAACGACTTGTCCTGGCTGGACAGCGCGGCACCAACCATGCCGGGCTCGCGATGGTGCAGGCCGCTCATACCGTTGTAGGTGTGGACAAAGACCTTGGCACCGGCATCGAGGCAAGCCTGGGCCTGCTCGCAAGTTGCCGCGGAGTGACCGAGGGCGACCACGACGCCGGAGGCGACGGCATCTGCGGTGAACTCGGCGGCGCCCTCATACTCGGGGGCGACGGCGATCTTCTTTACCAGGCCGTGAGCGGCCTCCTGCCAAACATTCAGCTTCTCCATAGTGGGAGCGGACAGATAAGCGGGGTTCTGGGCGCCCTTGTACTTCTCAGTAAAGAAGGGACCCTCGAGGAAGATGCCCTGGATGCGGGCGTGCGGCTGGTCGTCGCCGGCCTCGACGTACTCGGCGACGCTGGCGCAGGCGTTCTCAAGCTGCTCGGTGCTCGCGGTGAGCGTGGTGGGCAGATAGCTGGTGACGCCGTTGCGCAGGATGCCGCGAGAAACGGCGGCGACGCTCTCGGCCTTGCAATCCATGATGTCATGGTTATCGAAGCCGTGGATATGCGTATCGACAAATCCAGGGGCGATCTCGTAACCGGAGTAGTCCAGAACCTCGCAGTCCGGAGTCTCGGTCACGTGCTCGCCAAAAACGCCGTCCTCAACCATGAGGTAGCCACCGCGGGCTACGCGGGTGGGAAGATAGAAGGCGTCTGCCTTGATTGCATAGGTGCTCATTCTTGTCTCCTAACACACGTAAGATGAGCGTATATCTGCAGCTATACCCCAGTTTGCCTGAAAGGTATGGGCGGCAGCGGATTAACCTAAAAAGAGCGCCCGCCCGTCCTGATGACTGGGCGGGCGCGGATTCATTACCGCACCATGCGGTCGCGCACGTAGTGCTCCAAACCTCAAAGAAAGGTTAAGCTTGCGTGATCGATAGCGCTTAGGCCTCGAAGGGGTGGATGGTGACGCCCTTGACCACGCGGTTCACGGTGCCGGTGGGAGACGGGGTGTCGGGGGTGTTGCCAACGCGAACAGAGTTCAGCAGAGAGATCACCTGGGCGAACATAACAAAGGGAAGTGCCAGGTAGCCCTCGGGCAGAGGCTCGCGACCGGCGAAGGTGAAGGACTCGCCCTCGAAAGCAGGGGTGAGGTCCTGCTGGATGGCGACGGTCTTCTGGGCGATCTCGTCACCGTTGATCTCGTTCAGGATATCGAGGTCGTACTGACGGGTGTACTCGTCGTTGTTCATGAAGACGAAGACCAGGGTCTTGTCGTCGACAAAGGACTTGGGTCCGTGGCGATAGCCCATGCAGGAATCCCAAGAGGTTGCGACCAGGCCGTGAGCGAGCTCGAGAATCTTGAGCTGGGACTCCTGGGCCAGGCCAACGAAGGAGCCGGAGCCAAGGTAGGTAACGCGGTTAAAATCGCCGGCCAGCATGGAGGAGATCTCCTCCTCGCGAGCAACGACCTCCTCGCCCATCTCGGCAGCCTGCTTGACCCAGGCCTCCTTGGTAGCGAGATCGGCGGAGTCGAAGATCAGAGTGGAGAGCAGCGTCATGCAGCTGTAGGAGCCGGTCATGGCGAAGCCCTTGTCATTGGCGCGGGGGATCAGCAGGGTCAGGGCATCGGGGTCGTCAGCGGACTGAACGGCGAGCTTGCCCTCGGGAGCGCAGGTGATATTGAGGAACTTGATGCTCTTCACGAATTTGCGGGCAACCTCGACGGCCGCAAGGGACTCGGGGCTGTTGCCGGAGCGGGCGAAGGAGACCAGCAGGGTGGGATCCTCGGCGCGCAGGAAGTCACGGGGAGCCGAAACGATATCGGTGGTCGCGATGGGCTTGAAATCATAGAGGTTGGTATCGCCAGCGTGACGAAGGTAGGGAGCGCAGGTATCGCCGACGTAATCGGAAGTACCGGCACCGGTGAAGATGACGGACAGACGGCCCTCGCCCATGGCGCGAGCATCTGCCAGAAGGGCGTCGATAGCGTCCTTGTTGTCCTTGTAGATGTTGAGGGTGTCCAGCCACAGCTCGGGCTGCTGCTTGATCTCGCCGGTGGTGATATCGGCACCAAGGGCTTTCAGGCTCTCAATATCCTTCTCGAACATTAACAATACCTCTCTTTCCTAGAAGGCTCACTACCTTGTAGTATATGCCTTAAATGGTTTGCTGGTTGTAACCAGTTAACCAAAAGATAAACCTAACGAAACCGCCATATATCTAGTCATTCCTATGATGGAAGACCTTGTATTTGAATTGATCCGCTCGAGCAACGGAAAGCGTGTATTCCACGATCTCGTTGCTGACGTTATACGTGGTGCGGACAAGATCCAGCACCGGTGCACCCTCGCTGATATCCAGTAGACGAGCGTCCGCGGGACGGGCGATGCTTGCGAAGAATTCCTCCTCTGCCACGCGGATCTTCTCGCGAAAATCCTGCTCGATAACATCGTAGAGGGGCTTCTTCTCAAGCATGGGGCGCTTGAGGGAGAGAAACTTCCTAACCGGAAGATAAGAGCGCTCGATCATCATGGGCATGCCGTCTGCCGAGCGAAGACGCTTGAGTTTGAAAAGCTTTTCGCCGATGCGGGTGCCCATATGCTCGGCGAGGTTTTTATCAGCCTCGAACTCGCAGAACTCCAAGATGGTGGTCTCGGGAACGCGCCCAAGTTCACGCATCTGCTCCGTAAAGCTATAGGACTGCATGAGGTTGGTGGTCTGCGCAGAGCGGTCGGCGACGAACGTGCCGCGCCCATGCTGGCGAATCACCAGGCCAAGGCGCTCAAGCTCTTGAAGAGCCAAGCGCACCGTAGTACGGGAAAGACCATAGCGCTCAGACAGCTCGCGCTCGGATGGCATAAGATCGCCGGGACGATACTCGTGGTCAATCTTCTCGGACAAAATGTCAACTAGCTGATCGTACAAAGGCTGCTTGCGCGCGCCGATTGCCATGAGTTTTCGCCTCCTTTTCCAGTAATCGTTCCCGCAGGGGGATAAAAAGGCCGTAACCCGATACGTACGAGTTACGGCCTACATACACACACATGTAGTAAGGGGCGGTGCGCCCACATCTCTATGAGCGCACCGGGCCATAGAGCCTTACCAGATGCTGGGCCACAGGCCGAAGGGGCCAGCGCCAAGCAGGCCGATGATGAGCAGCAGGACGATGCCCTTGATCGGCGTGAAGTTGTGCTTAGCGAACAGGAAGTAAAGCATAAGCACGAGAGCCAGCGGAACCAGCTTGGGGAGAACCGTGTCGAGGGTGGAAGCCACGGAGTAGCTAACCTCGGTCTCGGTGACGGTGCCGTAGGTAACGGAGCTCATGCCGTTGCCCAGGTCGACAACGCCGCAATCAACAGCGTTGCCATCGGCGTCAGCAGCCTTCAGGGGATTGCCGTCGACGTCGGTGAGAGCCATGGTGCCGGGCTCGGCGGTCTCGGTGTCGATGCCCTCGAGGTCGGTGAAGTTCTCAGCATCCTCGTTGGACACGATCACGGTGTTGGCAGCGAGGCCACGGGTGGTGCCGTTGGGGATGGTGAGGTTGATCTGGGTGCCACCCATGGTGACGGTCAGAGCGCCGACGACGAAAACGCCGAGGATGGAAGCAGCGCGGGTGAACGCCTGCATGTTGGCGGTCAGAGCATCGATAGCGCCGGTACCAACCTTATAAGCCCACTTCATGAGGCCGAAGCGGCAAGCAGCCTGGGCCAGGTTGAAGATGAGAAGGAAGATGAACGGAGCCGCGATGTTGCCCTCGATAGCCATGTTCGAGGTGATGCCGGCGGTGATAGGCACGAGCGTCAGCCAGAACAGGGCGTCGCCGATGCCGCCCAGCGGGGAAGCAGCGGAGATGCGGACGGCGCGGATGGTCTGGGTATCCAGCTTGTTCTGCTCGAGGGAGAGAACGATACCCATAACGAAGGTGACCAGGAACGGGTGCGTGTTGATGAAGTCCAGGTTGTGGTACATCGACGCAGCGAGGTCGTTCTTGTTGGTGTGAACCTTCTCGAGGCCGGGGATCATAGCGAACAGCCAGCCGCCGGACTGCATGGTCTCATAGTTGAACGAGGACTGCAGCCAGTAGGAACGAAGAGCCATGCGGTTCAGCGTCTTCGAATCAACCTGCGGAGCGGGAGTAAGATCCTCATACTGTGCAGGTACAACAAACTCATTAGATGCCATCGCTCATGTCACCTCCGTCAAAAGCAGCGCCCTTGAGCTCGGTCTGCTGCTGGAAGTCCCAGAAAGCGATGCCGAAGCCGATAAAGGTCAGGATAAGCAGGGCAGGGCCGGCGATAGCCGGGATGTTGACCGCGATGAGCGCGAGGCCAAAGCCCATGAAGAAGAAGCCCCACATGTCGCGGTTCATCATAATCTTCAGCAGGATTGCGAAGCCGACGAACTTCATCATGCCGCCACCAGCGGAAAGGCCGGTGTTGACCCACTCGGGGATTGCCTCGACAACAGCGTTGCCGAAGGCCTGGCCACCGATGAAGAACAGGGTAACGATAGCAGCGAAGATGAGGCCGAGGATGCACTCGGAGATGACGGTCAGGCGGGTGATCGCCTTGGTGTCAGCCTTGATGGCGGCAGCGCGGAAGGACTCAAGCATGGGAGCACGAAGCGTGAAGAACAAGGTCACGCCGTACTGACCGAGGAGCGCGAACGGGATAGCAGCAGCAACTGCAACGTTAACGTCCATGTTGAGAGAGCAAGCGAAGACAGCAGCCATGATGCCACCGATGACGGCGTTAGGCGGCTGAGCACCACCAATCGGCATGTTACCGATGGTCATCAGCTGGTAGGTACCACCGACGACAAGACCGGTCTGCACGTCGCCGAGGATTGCGCCAACGATAGCGCCGGTGACGATGGGCTGGTACAGGGACTCGAGGAAGTCGAACTGGTCGATAGCCGCGATAAACGTGACCACGAAGATAAGTGCGACCTGAACAAACGAGACGTCCATCTTATGCTCCTCCTTTCAAAATTCTTTTGCAAAGAAAACTAACGATTGTGCGGAAGACTGTTAAGCCTTACGCGGCGGATACGAACGAGCGGTTACGAGAACAGCTTGCTGATATCCTCGACCGGCGTGCTCGGAACACGCCTGATCTCAAGCTCCACCCCCAGTTCCTGAAGCTCCTTGAAAGCAGCTACATCGGCGTCGTCGACGGCCACAGAGGTGGCTACCTGCCGCTTTCCTTCCGACATGTGCATGTTGCCGATGTTGACCTTACGTATAGGCACTCCACCCTTGACGAGCGTAAGCACGTCCTGCGGAGTTTCGGCCACGATAAAGATCTTCTGCTTGGGCGACGCCTTCGCGATGATGTCGATGGTGTGCTGCAGCGAGAAGAAACGGGTGGCGACGCCGGCCGGGGCCGCCATCTTCATGAGGTTCTGACGCATGGTGTTACCGGAAACCTCGTCGTTGGCGACGAGGATGAGGTTGGAGCCCAGGGTGGAGTTCCACTGGGTCGCAACCTGACCATGAATCAGGCGGTTATCGATACGGGTGAGAAGAATGTTGGGCTCTGCCATGATGATCCGTTCCTTTCGTGTACGCGATCTGGCTTATTACATCCAAAGGGTTGATTCTTTTCCCTTGAGGTGTCTTACTTGCTGATCTCCTGGATTGCATAACGGGAGACGTCGAGGATTGCGCCTGAGCGAACCTTGATCTCGACCTTATCGCCGTTGACGCTCTTAACGGTTCCAAAGATGCCACCGGCAAACATTACTTCCTGGCCGGGGGCAAGTTCGGTGTGGATCTGCTCGAAGTACTTGCTCTTCTTCTTGATGTTGGCCTTGGACCAGAAGTAGTAGACCAAGCCCATGACTGCGAGAAGAATGATCAGGGCGACGGAAGAAGCAAGAACGTTCGCTCCAAAGTCGGCCATTAGATGCCGTCCTCGTCGAGCTCGTCAGCGTCGTCGCCGCTCATGACGGAGGCGAGGGACTGACGGGTGACAGCGGCCTGACCAACGGTGACGGCCTGCTCGGCAAGAGCGGTCACGTCGGTGGCGCCGTTGCGAGCGAACAGGAGCTCGATGATCATCGGCAGGTTGGTACCGGTGATGACCTCGAGCTTGTCGACGTCGTTAGCGATCATCATCGACTGGTTAAACGGGGTGCCGCCAAGAAGGTCGACGAAGACGATAACGCCCTCCTCGCACTCGGCGCGCATGGAGGTGATGGCGGAACGAAGGTCATCTCCATAGGTAGCAGCCTCAGAGCCCTCAAAGGGAACGATCTGGAATGCAGGCTGGTCGCCGGCAACCATATCGAGGGCGCTCTTAAGGCCGCAGGAGAACTCTCCGTGACCCGTCAGGATAAATCCGATCATCCACCGACTCCTTTTCAATGTGTACGCTAAGATGCGCAACTGGTTGTAACCACGTGATAAGTGGTACCTATATTAGCACCAGTCAACCATTCGTCAATTTGCATTGGCTCCGTGAACGGTCTCACACCGTTTGTTGGCGATTTTCTACCGTTTACAGTAATAGCACACCCGTTTACCTGCTGATTTTTATTGATTGGGATCATTTGTTTTTAATTTCCACCCATCTACAAGGTATTAAAACGGACATATCGCCCCATGATATGCCCTGCATCAATCCCGCTGGTCAGTTGTGGAGAGTGGTTCATTTCTATGAACTGGTATGAACAGGATTGTGAATTTCATTTTTTTACCAACGATTCTGTGAACGGTGTTCATATACCGTTCACCGACGTTCAGCGGTCTTGTTTTCATCCCAATTTGACTTACAAATTGCTATTCCCTAACGGTCAGATTTCTCAGTCGCCATTACATCTCCTAGAGAGCAGATCGCTTCTGGCCCTCTTCGTCTCTTCCGCGATGCTCCCAGTGGATTCTCTAGATAACAAAACAGGCCGAAGACATCCGCCTTCGACCTGTTGAGTTCAATGGAGCCAGCAACCAGGCTTGAACTGGTGACCCCCGCTTTACGAGAGCGGTGCTCTACCAACTGAGCTATGCTGGCACGCATATGCGGCGTTAACGCCGACGAATGAATATATTACGTGCAAAACAACCTTCGCGCAAGATGTGCGGACGTCTTTTTCTTCAATCCACACTTTTGCGCACGGGCTTTACGACTGGAGACCACCGAGCCTGCGTAAAACGCCCAGCAGTACGCCCGTGGTGTCATCGGCCGCCGCGTTACCAGCAGCGAGTTCCGCCTCATGGCTATTATCCGCTGCACCGGCCTTGTTGGTCACAAGGGTCAGGCCCAGCACCTGCATCTTGAGCGCACGCGCCATGATGGCCTCGCACACCGTGGAGCAGCCAACGTAATCCGCGCCAAGGATACCCAGCGCCTTCACCTCAGCATCCGTCTCAAACGAAGGGCCGAGCATGCCAACATACGTGCCCTCCGAGCATTCAACGCCCACCTCTGCGGCGGCCTCGCGGGCAAACGTGGTCAGATAGTTGGAATACGCCCCGGTCATGGGTACAAACGGCGTGTCGAACAAGGAGTGCGCCGCGCCCTCGGGAGTAGAAAGAGGATTGTGCCCGGTGAGGTTCATCTGGTCTGTAATAAGGCCAAAGGTACCCGGCTTTGCATCGCGCACCGCGCCGGAAGCGCAGGTAAGAATGATGTCGTGGCAACCCAAGCGATGGGCATGACGCACCAGCGACGTTACCTGAAGCGCGTTATACCCCTGGTACAAGTGCACGCGGCCGGGGTACACAACCACCGGGACACCGTCGATGGTGCCCACCAGCACCTCGAAGCGATGGCCCTCGATGGGGAGCGCCTCCTGCGGAAAGCCGTCGATATCCTCATAGGGAATGCGGCGAACAACCTTCACGCGATCGGCCAGCGCGCCCAGGCCGCTGCCCAGAACAATGGCGACGGGATGCTCCATGCTGGGAGCGCAGTATTCAACCAGGTCTTCCTTAGACATCGGTTCTACCTCCGATTCATCCATTCGTTATTAGTTACTCGTCGAAAAACTCGTCCGCGATAAGCTTGAAGCAGATCTTCTTTACGGGAGCGGCACCGTCGCCGGGAAACTCCAGCGTGGGCATATGGGGCTCGTTGACTACAAAGATCGCAAAGCGGCCCTCGTCCAAATCGCCGGCGATACCATTCTTTGCGTCCACCAGCTCAAAGTCATCCGCCTCGTTAAAGGGTTCCACCAGCGTTGTCTCACCCTGAGAAACTTTGAAGGACTCGCGGCCCTCGACATCTATCTGCAGATCATGATAGCGGTGGTGCGTCTCGTAATGCGCTCCTTCTTCTGGACGAGTAGTGGGTGCCATAACGTTCGCGAACACCTTGTCGCCCAAAATGGCGTGGCTGCCCACATCGAGCGATGCGGGATCATTCTCCGCAAGCCAATCGATCAAAACATCCAGCGAGCGGCAGAAACCGCGATAGCGAGGCAGGTCCTCGAGAGCACCGTAGATCATCTGCTCTCCCCTTTCTTGATTGGCGGCGATAACGCACGGAGATTTTGACCGCTTATGCCGCGAACACGTTTATTCCCGCGCGCAAACAAAAACGCCGCAGCGCGCGGCTACGGCGTTAATGGTACCCGTTTGGCTGGGGTCGATGCCCCATAGATAGGTGGGCGTTAGATATACAGCCCGTAAAGCGACACGTCCGCGCTGGCGTACAGGTTGTTGACGTAAGCCCTCCAGGCGGTGCTGGCCTCCTGGCTCTTCTGGGCGTACTGCTGGTAGGCAACGTAATAAGCCGTCTGGGCATCCGCATACGTGGCGCTGTCTTTAGAGAAGGTTGTGGAGCTGCTCAAGGCGCTATAGTAGTCGCCGTCCTCGGAAGCCCAGGTACCCTTCTCGGCATCCCATTCATCGCCAGCGAGATTGATGATGTAGTCCGCATAGTCCTTGGATGCGGTCTCGGTGTTGCCGTCCTCGGGCTCGGTAGGTGCCTCGGGAACGGAATCGGTGGGCGCATCGGGCACAACCTCTTCTGTCAGCTTCTTAAGGGTGGCGTTCTCCTTAACCACCTGCTTTGCCTGGTCCTCGCTCACGCCATACTGCGATGCGATGGTCGAATAATCAGACGTGCCCAGCTGGTCCTCGGCAAACGCGCTCATCTCGTCATCATCTACGGTAATACCGCGAGACTCCGCATCGGCGAGCAGAATCTGGTTGCGGATGTAGGCGACAACCACCTCTGCGGTGGGAACCGTGTATTTGCCGTCATCATCCTTGGCGTTGTCAAGCGAGTACTGGCTCTCGATCGCCTCGCGAACGGTAAGGTTAGTGGTCTTACCGTTGTAGCTCCAACGGGCAAGCACGGAATCGAGCTGGGACTCCTCGACCGCAGAAGCGCCGGGACCCTTGCCCGCAAAGCCGCCGTTGCCAATGAAGTAGCCGCCAATACCAGCGACGATAATCAGCACAACCGCGATAGCGATGCCAATGGCGCCGTGGTTCTTAGGCAGGCGGCGCTTCTTCTTGCCGCCGTTGCCGTTTCCTCCGTTACCGTCTCCGCCGCCATTGCGGGCATCCTTCTTGGCAGAAGCGTCCTTCTTTCCGTGCTTCTTGGATCCCTTTTCATCCTTTTCCTTGGACGAGGAAGACGCTGCCGCTGCGGCAACAGCGGTATCCACGGTATCGCCAAGCAGCTCCGGGTCGGGCGCGAGCTCCGCCTCCGGGTCGGGCTTCTCCTCATTACGAGCAGCGATGTCCTCGGCAGATTCGCCGGCAATTAGATCGTACTCGGCGCGGGGCAGGTCCTCGGGCGTATCGGAGCGCTCGATGATGTCGAAATCATCCTCAGAGCCAAGCTCCTCCTTCTTCAAGATAAGACCCATTGAAATCGGTCCTTTCAGTCGACACATAATACGAGCCGTCTCAGGATACCCCTTGACGGCCCGTTTCTACTCTTATGTTTGGCTTAATGAACGTGCGCGAGGTGCTCGATTACCGCATCCGCATATTCCTGCGTGCCCACGGCGCCCTCGGCGCTACCGGTCAGTGCGCGGCGAACATCGCCCGTCACCTGCGCGCCCTCCGCCAACGTGGCGCGAACCGCATCGCGAATCGCGGCGGCGGCGGCATTCTCGCCCAGATGGTCGAGCATCATTGCCGCAGAAAGAATCTCTGCGGTGGGGTTGGCGATGTTCTTGCCGGCGATATCCGGCGCAGAGCCATGCGTGGCCTCGAAGACGGCGATGTCGCGGCCGATGTTGGCGCCCGGAGCCATGCCCAAGCCGCCCACCAAACCGGCGCACAGGTCGGAAACAATGTCGCCGTACAGGTTGGGCAGCACCATCACGTCGAAGTCGGCGGGGTTTTGCACCAGACCCATGCACGTTGCATCAACGATCTTGTCGTTGAACTCGATGTCCGGGTAACGCTCGGCCACCTCGCGGGCGATGCGCAGGTACATGCCGTCAGTCGCTTTCATGATGTTGGCCTTGTGCACGGCGGTCACCTTGCGGCGACCGCAGCGACGGGCGTACTCAAACGCGTACTCGACAATGCGCTGCGAACCGGTGATGGAGATCGGCTTGAGCGAAAGAGCGGAATCGGCGTGAAACGTCTTGCGGCCAGACCCCTCCACGATGCGAGAGATCTCCGCAACGCAGGGATCCCCCTCGTCAAACTCGATGCCCGCGTACAAGTCTTCGGTGTTTTCACGGACGATGACAAGGTCGACGTCCTCGTAGCGCGAGCCGTCGCCCGGCTGCGAAAGGCAGGGTCGGACGCACGAATACAGGTCGAAGTGCTTGCGCAGTGCCACGTTGACGCTGCGAAAGCCCGTTCCAACCGGCGTGGTGATGGGGCCCTTGATCGCCACCTTCGCGTCCTCGACCGCATCGAGCACGTGCTGGGGCAACGGGGTGCCATACTCCTCGATTACGCCGGCGCCGGCATCCACCGTGTTCCATTCGATCTCGACTCCCGTGGCGTCGACAACGCGACGCATCGCCGCCGTGATCTCCGGGCCAATGCCATCGCCGGGTATAAGTGCGACCTTGTGTGCCATGTAGCCTTACTCCTCGTCCTCGTCATCCGCTTTCGCTGCTGCACGCGTGCGCTTTTGGGGCTTTTCAAGCTTAAAACGCTCAAGAAGGGTTCCGTAGATCTCGGACGACCGCGCCTTAAGGTAGGCGCCCTTACCGTTTTCGGCATCGAAGCGAATGCGGCCGGCGAGCTCGGCTGCCACCTGGGCATCGATATCGCCGCGGGCGAACTCGTACAGGCTGCCCAGCATATCGCGATACTCAAGATCGCCGTGATAGCACTGGATGGCCTCGTCGATTACGGGCCACACCTTGGTGGAGCGTGCGGGCGTTACGGCGCCCCAAGCCGCCATAAAGCGGAATGCGGACAGGCGCAACGTTGCGGAAAGCTCATCGAACAGGGCGTCCTCGGCACCGTCGTAGGCAGCATCAAAGTCGACATCGCCGGCGGCGGGCATCAGCAGGGTAAGCGCATCGAGAATCTCCCAGCGCGTCTGGGCCTCGGGCCTGTACAGCGCGTCGATCAGCTCCTCGGCAAAGGGAACCAGCTTGGCCGCATCGCGCTCCGCGAGCAGCTTGATCACGCGCGCCGCCGTCTGGCGCTTGCGACGACTATGGCTAGAAAGGTCCTCGACCATCGCGGAAAGCGCGTCGCGGCTCTCTTCGACCAATGTAAGCTGCTCCATCTCCTCGGGCGTGAGCTCATGCTCCAACGTGTCTGCCATAAAACTACCTCGAATCCTTCTTATCGCCCTCAACCGAAATAAGGTCGGGGGCCTTTTCGCCCGTCTTCTTGCGTGCACGGCGGGCATCACCGGTGCCTCGCTTTGCGGTCTCGCGGTGAGAACGGTTGATATTCAGGGCGCGGTCCAGGAAGCGCCACGGACCCGTAGACTCGCCAAAAGCCATCTTCATACCCACGATGCAACCGGCCAAAAGACCGATCACCGCAGAGTACAGCAACGGTAAGGGCGAGATTATCACGGAACCCACCACGCCGATGACCACGGCGGCAATGTTCATCTTCCAGTAATCACGGGATGTCACGGCCTGATCGCCCGCCCAGCAGCCAATCTGAAAACCCAGATACACGCTGAACAGGAACAGCAGGACGGAAAGAACAATAAACGAAAAACCCGTCATGCCGCGCTACGCTCCATGGTTGCCGCAGCAGCACTCGTGGTCCTCACCGTGGTCGTGGCCGCCGCAGCACTCGTGGTCCTCACCGTGGTCGTGATCGCAGCCGCACTCGTGATCGTGGCCGTGGCCGCAACCGCAGCCGCACTCCTCGTCCTCCTCATGCTGGGAGGTGTACAAAGACCAATCCAGGCCGGCGGCGACGGCATCTGCCTCCTCCTGGTACAGCAAGGTGATAGCCTGCGTGCCCAGCCGAGCGCCGCCGATGGCGTCCAGCATGTCGTACAGGGTAAACGCGGTGTCGCAACCGGGCAGGGCGATTTCCTTCTCCTCGGCAACCTGCAAGGCCAAACCAAGGTCCTTCAGGAAATGCTGGACCATAAAGCCCGGCTTGTAATCGCCGTCGAGAGCCTTGGGCGCCAACTGCTCCATAGCGCCGGACTTGCCCGTGCCGCCGCAGATCATCTGGCGGGTCTGCTCAAGGTCAAGGCCGCTCTGCTGGGCAAACGCCATGGCATCCGCCATGCCCACCATGGAAGAGGCGAGCGCCACCTGGTTAGCAAGCTTGGCAGCCTGACCCTTGCCGGCACCGCCAAAGCAGAAGATGTTGGACGAGAAGCACTCGAGAACCTCGCGGACCGGCTCGATATCCCGCTCGGTAGCGCCCACGATCAAGGTCAGCGTACCGGCAATGGCGCCGGACTCGCCGCCAGTAACCGGGCAATCAAACGCATGGCGGCCGGAAACCTCGGCAGCCTCGGCAATGTCGCGGGCAAGCTCCGGGGAGCTGGTGGTGAGGTCGATCAGGTACGCGCCGGGCTTAGAGGTGGCCAGCAGGCCGTCACCCGCCAGATAGATCTCCTCAACCTCCTGCGGGTAGCCCACCATAGTGAAGACAACGTCGGCATCCTCGACCGCGGCCTCGGCGCTCTCCGCCCACGCGGCACCGCGCTCGATAAGGCCCGCGGCCTTGGACTTGGTGCGGGTGAAGACGCGCACGGAATAGCCCGCGTCCAGAATATGGCCGGCAATGGGCGCGCCCATGATGCCGGTTCCAATAAAAGCAACAGAAAGGTTCTTGTCTGCCATACTGGCTCCTATCTCAATACAACCTATAGATGAAATGTGGCTACGACGCGCGCACGCGCTTGGCGATGCGATCGGACAGGGAAATCTTGTCCGCGCGGTTTATACCCCAAAAGGCAACGCCAACCATACCGGGGCCAACATGCGAACCAATGCTGGGGCCCACGGAGCCGCGGATGACGGTGATATCCGAGCAGCCGTCCTCCTTGCGAATAGCCGCCTCCAGCCAATCCGCGTCCTTCTCGGCATCCGTCGACATAATGGCTATGGGCATGATGGGGTCTTGGACGTAATTTTCCTTAAAAGACTTAACCAGCGACTTGAGCGCCTTCTTGCGACCGCGGTTGACGCCCAAAAGGGTCAGCGATCCCGACAGGTCAAAGGAGAGCTCCGGCTTGATATCGAGCTTGCTCGACAGCTGGGCGGCAGCGGGAGGGATGCGTCCGCCCGCAGCGAGGGCATCGAGGTTGTCCAGCGTAAAATATCCGTGAACGCACGTCTTCGCCTCATTCGCCCACTGCGCCAACTGCTTTGCGCTAAGGCCCGCGGCGCGCTGGCGAACGGCTTCGATGGCGAGCAGCTCGCCGCATGAGCATGGAAGCGAGTTGTCGACCACGTAGAGCTCGAAATCAGGATGTTCGCGGCGCACCTGCTCGGCGGCGTTGACGGCAGAGTTGTAGCTGGACGAAAGAGCGCTCGTGAAGCACAGGTACACCGTCGGCGTGCCCTCCTCGGCGCACTGGTTAAAGAACTCTAGATAGCGGCCGAGAGACACGGCGGACGTGGTGGCGTGTGCCCCGTCGCGTAGCTTGTCATAGAATTCCTTGGGCGAGATGGACGTCCAGATATCGTCCGTATACTCAACGCCGTCGAGAATATAGGGGAATCCCAAAATATCAACTTCCAGCGCCCCGGCAACCTGGGGGGCGATGTCCGAACAGGTATCGACAACGATTCGGCACCTATGCTCGTGGCCGCTGCTCTGATGCGTAGTGTTCATGCAGTCCTTCCAAGCTAAAAATGGCGGCCACCCCGCACGGGATGACCGCCACCCTATTCATGCACGTAATGGCATTCTACTCGGTAGGAGCCTCATACTTGGGCTTGATGATACCGTATCCACCATTCTTACGGTGATACACCACATTCGTCAAACCGGTAACGGCGTCCTCGAAGACGTAGAAGTCATGGCCCAGCAGGTCGATCTGGACCAACGCCTGCTCCTCGGTCATGGGCGTGAGCTCGATGTACTTCTCGCGAACAAGCTGGCCGTCTTCCTCGTCCTCGGGAATAAGCAGGTCGGCGAGGTCGGTAACGCGCGGAACGGGAGCGACCTCTGCGGCGGACAGACCCTGCTGGCGGTTGTCGACAACCTTGGTCTTGAACTTACGGAGCTGGCGGGTCACCTTATCAGCTGCCAGATCGATAGCGGCATACATATCTGCACCGTGCTCGGCAACGCGAATGACGGAACCGCGAGCGCGAACGGTAGCTTCGACGATGGCGGGATTGGGGTTTGAAGGGTTTTTCTCATAACGAAGAACAACATCGACCGTCATGGGTTCGATGTCAAACACCTTGCAAGCCTCGCCGATCTTCTCATCGACGTGAGCACGCAGAGCATCGGTAACTGTGGTTTTACGCCCAGAAACCTTGATATCCATACGTGACTCCAATCTATCCGGGGATATGACTTCGTACTCTCGTTGTACCCACATTCATGCAAGGCTCAACCAGAAATATTCGCTTGTCCATTTGCGAAACATATCCAGCCAGACGCCGATTGTTCGATTGGAAAGGCGCGCCGTTGGATTAGAGGGCCTCCGCCTCGCTATCGACGGCAGGGTCCTCCAGGGTGGCGGAGCCATTGGAATCCGTATCGTCCGCACCCTGGTCCTCGTCCTGAGCCTCCTCTTGAGCACGCCGCTGCTCTTCTTGCTGCTTGCGCTCGGCTGAGGTGGTGATGCCGTCCAGCAGCATATCGGACAGGTCAACGGGCAGTCCGCCAAACCAGCTGCGATATACCGCGTCGAGCGTGCCGTCCGCCTGGAGCTCGTCCAGCACCTCGGTAATCTTTTCCTGCAGGTCATCATTAGTGGAGCGCAGCGCGATACCAAAGGAATCGGGCTCGTCGAGCGCGCCGGCAAAAGAGATGTCCGGGTACGCGCGCGACAGATATCCGCCAATGGCGGAATCACACGCCACGTAGTCCACCTCGCCCGCGTCCAAGGCCTCAAACAGCTCGTTGGCGTTGCTAAAGGCCTTTTGCTCCGCGTCTACGCCGCACGCGGTCAAAATGTCCTGCGCGGCAGAGGAGGACTGCACGCCCACGGTCGCCCCGGCAAGGACGGACGAATCGATGGGGGCGCTTGCCGCGCCCTTGGCAAACAGCGCGGGGGCATCATGCAGCACGCTGCCAACAACCGTAACCTTATCCGCATCGCTATCGCTTGCAGCGCCTATATACAAATCGGCGTCGCTTGAAGATGCCATATCAGACGGGGTCTCGTCCGTAACAAACTCAACGCTCACGCCCAAGCGCTGGCCGAGCGCGTACGCAACGTCTGTCAAATATCCAGTCAGATCGCCCTTGGCGTCGTTCATACCAAGCGGGGCGTTGGCATCGTCCAGAGCGACGGCCAGCACACCTTCGGTCGAGACGGCCGGCGTGGTCACGCGCACAAGAACCTCTTTGGGGGCAACCTCCGCGCGACTTGGGATGAGAAGCGTGCAGCCAGACAAACCGGCGATGCAACCGCATGTCATCGCGGCGGCAACGGCACGCACCATCCCGCGCGACCCCTTGCGGGCACCCGTCCCACTCATTCCAACCCAGCCATGCGACATCTCGCCCGCTCCTTTATGTTCTTCTTCGCGCCCGACGAACCCTTCCGCGCAGCCGCAAGGCAATCGACGGGCAGCAACGCGGGCGCGCACATGCTTGCAAAGCGTCCTCCCAGCTGACCTGATCTTTGACCCCACACTTGCGCACCGGAGCGTTTGCTCAACCGCCGCGACGGCATCACTACTAGCCCGCTCGCCCGCGAGGCACCTATTGCCCCATAAGAATAAAACGGACGGTACGGCTTACTTCTAGGACGCGCCATGATCGCTTCCGCGCGCACGCGGACGCTTACGTGGATCCCTTTGACCGCGTCTGTCATGGACTAAGACGGCGCCGCTGGCATCCGTCCGCAACCACAGCCTGGGAGGAACAAGGGGCAATTATAACAGGTTTTGTTCAATTATCGCAGGTAGCAGGGGTGTGCAATCTTTTCCACGCCCACCGCACACGCGGGCCTGCGCGCAGGACGGCAGGCGCGGGGGCATCGCATCAAAGCACGCGCGCCGCGGCGAGCCCGTCGACATGTGCCGCCCCCGCCCCTTTGAGCGCCCCCGCCGCTGCCGTCATGGTGGCGCCGGTGGTAATGACGTCATCTATCAGCAGGAGCCTCGCGCCGTACACGTTTTTTTGGACGATATCCGGCACCTCGTAGATGCTTCGCGCCGTTGCCAAGCGTCCTTCTCTCCCCATCTTTCTCTGGTCAGAGCTGCCGTGCTTGATTATGCAGTCGCACACGGCAACGCCCGACATGGCGCCCAGCGAGCGCGCGATGGCCTCCATGTGGTCAAACCCGCGGCGGCGATACGCGCTTTTGGTCGCAGGGACAAACGTGATGAAGTCCGCGCCTGCGAGAATGCCCCCGTAGCGATCGGGCGCCGCAACCTGAGCGTGCAGCGCCGTATCAAGCAAGAGCTCAGCGATCACACGGGCAAGCCGGCGCTCGCCACCATCCTTATACGCGCGAATCACCCGCGGCAGGGCGCCGCTAAAGAGCGCGCAAGCCAAACAGCGGTCGAGCGATGAGGCCGCGCCGCGACATTCCGTGCACAAAACGCGCCCATAGGGGGCGCCGCACAGCGTGCAAGACTCTTCCGGATCTATAAGGACAAGCTTATTTAGGCAATCATCGCACAATAGCGCGCCGGGCCTTTCGCAGCCGGCGCACCGCGTGGGCGACAGCGTCTCCAACAGCGCTTCGCGCGACGCTCCAGAACGGGTCTTCAACTCCTCGAAAGACGAACGCAGCCAGCTGGTATCCATACAAACAGACCTCCCCCGTACACAGGTGCGGGAGAGGTCGTTGCATGTTCATGTACCCCGGGGCAAAGGGGTTATTCAAAGGTGCTATTCCGCGCTTGCAGAGGCACCGTCCCCGTTCGACGCACCACCATCTTGCTTTGGCTTGCGCGAACGACGGCGACGGCGGCGCTTCTGCGTCTGCTGATCGGACGCCGCATCCTGGCGCGAACCGTCCTGAGGAGCAGGAGACTTCTTCTCCGCAGCCGCGCCGCCACCATCACCGGGGCGCCTGCGCGTCACCTTGACTTTGCCAGAAGAAAGCTGCTCGGCAACGGAAGGAACATCGGGCTTCTGAGCGGTATGCTTGCGGCGGCTCTTCGCGGAAGCGCCCTCGCCCTTATCCTCGGATACCTTGCTTGCGCGCTTGGCCTCATCGCGCATCGCTGCCGCGCGGAACGCGTCGTCTCGCTCCTCGCCGGATAGATGGCGGCGACGACGGCGCGAGGGCTGTGCCTGCTGATCGGACGCCTGGTCGCGCGCCGGACCGCGCTGACCCTGCGTGGATGTACGCTGCTGGCCCTGCTGCGCCGCCTGCTCCGTGGCCTCGCCCGCGTTACGGCGACGGCGGCGGCGCGGCGTGGTGCCCTCCGGCGCTGACTCGGCGGCTTTTGCCTGCTTTGCCTTGGCGGATTTAGCGGCCTTGGGCTTGTCCGCGGCGGCACCGCCACCAAATTTGGCAGCTTCCTCCTCGCGCATGCGACGGCGGCGAGGCGTGGGACCGCTAGCCACAATGCGATCGGCGCGATCCAGGCCGTCGCCCACATCCACGCCGCGCTCGCGGTCAAGCTCCAGCAGCGCCAGGGCAATGTCGGGAGACTCGATCTTCTCGAGCACGTCGCGCGTCACGCAATCCGGACGGCAAGAAGAACAGCCGGATTCCGCGGACTTCTTCTTGCAAGAGTCCGAACATGTCATGTCCGCCAGGCTCACGCGGAAGACCTTACCGCTCTCAAGGCGCAAGATCAGCTCCTCGCGCGGGGTGTTGTATTCCTGCACGCGCGCCTTACCCAGCGGCGTATCGATGATCGCCTTCTTTTTGGGAGCACGGCTCTTAAAGTCCTTGTACGCCTCAAACTCATAACGCAGGCAGCACATGAGACGGCCGCACACACCAGAGATTTTGGACGAGTTCAGCGGCAGGTCCTGCTCCTTCGCCATACGGATGGAGACGGGCTCAAACTGACCGCCAAAACGCGCGCAGCACAATTCCTGACCGCACGTGGCATACCCACCAATAAGGCGGGTCTCGTCGCGCACGCCAATCTGGCGCATGTCGACACGGATATGGAAGAAAGCGGACAGGTCACGGACCAGCTGGCGAAAATCGACGCGGTCCTCAGCGGCAAAGTAGAAGACCGCCTTCTCACCGCCAAACAGGTATTCAACGCCCACGGGCTTCATATCGAGCTCGTTTTGCTCCACCAAGCGGCGGAAACCATACATGGCGTCCTCGCCCATGCGAGCAAGATCGTCGGCATGATCAAGGTCCTCGTCCGACGCAACGCGCAAAACGGGTTTTAAGGGAGCCGCGAGCTCAGATGCGGGAACGTCGAAGGGATCGGCGGTAACCAAACCTATCTCGGTTCCGCGCTCAGTTGAACAGATCGCATGATCGCCGGCCAGGACATCGATCCCCTGCGGGTCGAACCATAGGTCGCGCGACGCGAACGCGAACTTAACGGGAACAACTACGGGCATGTGAGAGCCTTCCTGATATCGAAAAGCATGACCTCGATGGCCAGCTGGGGGGTTACGTTGCGGGCGATGCATCTCTCGGCAGAGGCGACGGCGTCCAAGGCAGCGGTCGCGCCGGTTACGGTTGCGGCCGAGCACAAGCGGTCGATGATGTCCTCCACGTCTCCGTTCATAGCCGGAGCGGGAACGCCCTGCAACCGCATGAGCACGTCTCGAAGAAGCGAGCGAGCACTCGCCAGCGCTTCCATGATACCCGAACGCTCACGGGCGGACAGCTCGCGCTTGTTGCGGTCCTCAAGCTGCTTCATAGCTCCACGCGAGAGATAATCGGCATTTTGCTCCAAAATCGCCTGCTGGGTCGACTTCACTTCTGCGAGCGGCGCGTTGATGGCAACCATAAGGTCTTTAGCGATCAAGAGAACGTCCGCCTCGTCCGCATGGCGCAGCGAATCTATCGCCCTCACCATCTGACGACGGGCCTCCTGCCTCTCCGCGTTCTTGAGAAACTCGATAGCGCGCGCGGGGCTGCCGGCAACGGACACCGCCATGCGGCAGCGCTCCGGGGACGTGCCTGTAGCGCGCTCGACCGCCTCCGCGGCGCGCACCGGCGAGACCGTGCGAAACGGCACGCACTGGCAGCGCGACACAATGGTGGGCAAAATCACCTCTGCGCTTGTTCCCAGCAAAATAAACGTCACGCCCGCCGGCGGCTCCTCAAGCGTTTTAAGTAGCGCGTTGGCCGTGTTGGCGCGCAGCTGTTCGGCACGGTCGATGATGTAGACCTTGCCGCGGGCGCGGATGGGCGCCAGGGCAACGTCCTCCAGCAGCTCACGGGTCTGGTTGATCAAGTAGCCGGTCGCGGATTCGGGCGCCAGCAGATGAACGTCCGGATGCGTATGGCGCGCCACGCGAACGCACGCGTCGCAGCTGCCGCACGCAGCGCCCGCTAATGTGGACGATGCATCGCCGTCCTCCCCCGCCCGCTCGCACAGCAGGGCCTGGGCAAGAGCCCAAGCGGCATCGAGCTTTCCAGAACCGGGGGCGCCCAAAAAGAGGTAGGCATGGCTCGCCCTGCCCGATGCCACCGCGCGGGAGATGAAATCGCGCACGCGGGGCTGGGTGTCAAGACGGGCAAGCAGCGAGTGATCGGGGGCCGTGGTCATGCGCGGTCAGCCTCCCCCGCCCTGCCCAAGGCAGCCGAATCCCCAAAGCCATCTAGGGCATAGGCCACGTCTTCCTCGTCCAAATCAATGCCCGCGGCACCAAGCTGGGCGCGCACCTGGGCAAATACGCACTTGATATCGCCCGAGGCATCGATGATCTTCACGCGTTGGGGATCCTGCTTGGCGATTTTCCTAAACCCATCTGCCACGCGCTGCTGATAGGCCATGCCCTTGGCCTCCATGCGGTCTGCATCGGTTCGCGCGGACCGACGCTGCGCGACAGCGGGGTCTAAATCGAAGACCAGCGTCAGTGCGGGATGGCACCCGTTGACGGCCAAGCCGTTCGCTTGTTCGACCATAGACGTATCAAGGCCGGCGGCATGCGCCTGGTAGGCCGTGGTCGAATCATAGAAGCGGTCGCACACCACCAACGTACCCGCCGCCAAAGCGGGCTCTATCACCTGGTGCACCAGCTGCGCGCGGGCGGCCTCGTACAGCAAAAGCTCGCACACATCGCCCATCTCGCTGTTAGCGGGATCGAGCAACAACGCGCGGATCTTCTCAGAAATCGCCGCACCGCCCGGCTCGCGCAGATGCAGCACGTCGATGCCGGCGTGCTCGAGCGCCAGCACCAAAAGCCGCGCCTGCGTGGACTTACCCACGCCGTCTACGCCTTCAAGGGTTATAAACGGCGGCAACTCGCGCTCGCCCGCTGCATCGCGCAGACGCAAGGGGGCATGCGCGCCGTCTTGTATATGCGAAAGCGAGGACATGGGGCTCCAATCGATCTCGCTTGCTTTCAGTCATGTATCCATGATACGCGATGAGCGGACACGCAACGCAAGCTATGGGCATTCTCATGGGTTACGCCAATTGTGCGCAGCCCGCGCCGCTTCGCAGGGTACCATTGCATGGATTGTGTCTGCCAGGGGAATTAAGCAGGGGGAACTATGGCTGCATTTGACCTCATCGCGTTCGATCTCGATGGAACCGTCTTTGGTATCCCATTCAAGCAAGAGATCGCCCAGCGCGTCTACCGCGCATTTCAAGCCGCGCATGACCGCGGCATCACCATCGCCGTCGCCACGGGCCGTCCCGTCGCCATGCTGGGCGATCAGCTTAAAAGCGCGCCGTGGCTCGATTGGGGCATCACGGTCAACGGCGCCCAGATCGTCGACATGCAGGGCGATCAGCCCTCGCTTTGCCGGCCAATCGACAAGCAGCTGGCGCTCAAGCTAATGCGCGAGCTTGGCGACAAGGTCTCTTGGAGCACATTTATCAATGACACCCCCTATGTGGAGGAGAAAAAGGTCCTTCACATGGCAGAGATGGGATTGGGGGCCTTCTCCGACCCCGGCGTGACGTCGGCCGCCGCCGATGCGAGCGATACGGATACCGGCGAGGGCAAGAGCGTGATGGAGCGCTTTGGCTTCAACCCCATCGAGGCGTTCGCGTCCCGCTCCGATATGAACATCGTCCCCTCTATCTACAAGCTGGTAGAAGAGCTGCCCAAAACCTCCAAGGTGCAGAAGTTCGGATGCGCCTTCGACTCCGCCGAGGACACCGATGCCGCCTTCTCCGAGCTCACGCGCGTCCACAAGGACTTGGATATCGCCATCCTCAACGCCACGGAGCTCGAGATTACCGGCGTCGGCGTCAACAAGGGGTCGGCCCTCGAGCTTCTATGCTGGAAGCTCGGCATAGACCCCGCTCGCGCGGTTGCCTTTGGCGATTCCGGCAACGACATTTCCCTGACGGGCCGTTCCAACCACTTTGTCGCCATGGGCAATGCGGACGGATTCATCAAAGAGCGCGCCGATGAGATCACCGCAACGGTGCAAGAAGACGGCGTCGCGGCATGGATCGAGAAGAATCTGCTGAACTAGCACTGCGTACGGCGGCCATTCCTCGTCCATACGCACAGCATCGACCCCGCAAGCGCCCCAACAACAAATCCAATAAACACGTTGCATACAAAAGCCCGCCGGATTGCTGCACTCCGGCGGGCTTTGCATTGATGCGCGGGGGCGCACCATGCCATATGAAGCGGCGCGGTTGAGAGGAAAGGAGCAAACTCGGCGCCGCCAGATATGACGCTTGGATCTTGACGCTAGGGCTCCAGGTTGAGCTCCGTCGCCTTTGAGAACAGGTGCATGGAGTCGCCGTCGAACGTGAACGAGACGCTATCGCCAATGCGCAGGGCGTCGCTGGCATGCAGGACGCTGCGCTCGATGATGATGGTGTCGCCGCTGCTGTTGCTCACGTGCACGTGGACGTCGGCACCCATCATCTCCGTCACGTCGACCTTGCCGGTGATCACCGGACCTTCGGTAGCGATGGAGATGTTCTCGGGGCGCACGCCCAAGATGATGTCCTGGGACTCCACGCCGGCGTTGCGCAGGCGCTCCTGCTTTGCCGCGCTGGGAACAAAGGACGCACCCTGCACCTCAACCGTATAGGAACCGTCTGCCGCGCGGGTGAGGCGGGCGTCGTAGTAGTTCATCTGCGGCACTCCTATGAATCCCGCGACAAAGAGGTTCGCCGGGTGGTCAAACACCTCTTGCGGGGTACCCACCTGCTGCACTTGGCCGTCTTTCATGATGACGATGCGGTCGCCCAGCGTCATGGCCTCGGTTTGGTCATGCGTGACGTAGATAAACGTGGTGTCGATGCGCTGGCGCAGCTTGATGATCTCCGCGCGCATCTGGTTGCGCAGCTTTGCGTCCAGGTTCGAGAGCGGCTCGTCCATAAGCAAAACCTTAGGCTCGCGAACAATGGCGCGACCGATGGCGACGCGCTGGCGCTGGCCGCCCGAGAGCGCCTTGGGCTTACGGTCCAGATACTCGGTTATTCCTAAGATCTCCGCGGCGTTCTCAACGCGCTGAACCATCTCCGCCTTGGGGACCTTGCGAAGCTTGAGCGGAAACTCCATGTTGCCGCGCACGGTCATATGGGGGTACAACGCGTAGTTCTGAAACACCATGGCGATGTCGCGGTCCTTGGGCTCCACGTCGTTGACCAGCTTTCCGTCGATGTAGAGCTCGCCACGCGTGATCTCCTCCAGACCGGCGACCATGCGCAACGTGGTCGACTTACCGCAGCCAGAGGGACCAACCAGCACAATAAACTCACGGTCGGCGATCTCCAGGTTGAAGTCCTCAACGGCCAGCACGCCCTCATCGGTCACCTTAAGGTTGCTCTTCTTTAGCGGCTCGCCCTTCTTACGCTTCTTCTCGGTGTTTGGATAAACCTTCTCGATATGCCTAAGCGAAACGGTTGCCATGATCATCAAGCCTTTCCTCTTCGCTGCACGGTTGCAGCACCAATCCCTATGCCCCAGCTTCCCAGTGGGAAACACGGACGCCGGGGATTATCGTTCGACGGTTTTGGTGGACGAGGAGCCCGGTTGCTCCTCTTCACCATACGCTTCTTCGGCCTGCCTGGGAAGGCGCTCGTACAAATGCATCTCATGCGCCATGCGAGTAGCGAGCTGCGGCGTGAACGCACCCGGCAACGCCCTCCAACACCAGTTGCCTCCCAGCGTGGACGGCGTATTCATGCGGGCCTTTGACCCCAAGCCAAGCAGGTCTTGCGCCTGGACCACGGTGAGGTTCGCCGTGCTTGCCCAGATGGCGCGCATCATGCCCCACACCTGATCCTCGTCCTGCGCCAACTTAAGGTAGTCGCGGGCAAAGGCGACGTCGCGCGGGTCGGCGTTTTCAAACCACCCGGCGGCGGGGTCGTTGTCATGGGTTCCCACGTAGGCGACGCAGTTTGCCGGGTAGTTATGGGGCTGGTACACGCGACCACCCGCCTGGTCACGCCGGTCGAACGCGAACTCGAGCACCTTCATGCCCGGATAGCCCGTATCCGCCAGCATCTTCGCCACTGACGGCGTAAGAAAGCCCAAGTCCTCGGCGATGATGGCCCGTTCACCCAGCTGCTTGCGCATGGCTTCGAAAAAGGCAATGCCCGGTCCCTGGCACCAATGGCCACAGCTAGCATCCGGCGCGTCCACGGGGATGGCAAAGTACGACTCGAACCCGCGAAAATGATCGATACGCAAGATGTCGTACAGCTCGAACTGGAAGCCGATGCGCCGCGCCCACCAGGCATAGCCATCCGCTTCCATGCGGTCCCACGCAAACAGCGGGTTGCCCCAAAGCTGCCCGGTTGCAGAAAAACCGTCTGGCGGGCACCCCGCCCGGGCAACCGGCTGCAGGTTCTCATCAAGCTGGAACTGCTGTGGGTTGGCCCAGATATCCGCCGAATCCTCGGCCACGTAGATGGGAAGGTCGCCCAGGATCTCTATGCCCAAGTCATGCGCCTGGACACGCAGAGCGCGCCACTGCTCAAAGAAGAGGAACTGGATACCGCGCCACAGCTTGACCCCTGCCTGCAGCCGCTCTTGCGCCCTCGCAAGCGCCCGCGCGTCGCGGCGACGCAGCTCATCTGGCCACTGCGACCATGCAGCGCCGTCCGCCTCGCGCTTGAGCGCCATAAAGAGGGCGTAGTCATCCAGCCACCATGCCTGCTCTTGGCAAAACGCGGCTAGATCCGCCGGGCGCACGCGCTCGAGCTCCGCCACGGCGACCTCCAGCACCTTAAAGCGATGCCTGTACATAAGGCCGTAATCAACCTGACTGGGATCATCGCCCCAATCCATCTGCTGGTAGAGCTCGGGGTCCACAAGGCCCTGGTCTGCAAGGATATCCAAATCGATAAGATACGGATTGCCCGCAAAGCTTGACGGGGACTGGTACGGAGAGTCCCCGTAGCTTGTGGGACCAATCGGAAGCACCTGCCATACGGACTGCCCCGCAGCATGCAGAAACTGCAGGAACTCCGTTGCACAGGCTCCCATGGTTCCAATACCCCAAGGGGACGATAGCGAGCTGATGGGCATGAGCACACCCGATTTGCGCATGATTACCCCTTTCTAGAAGACGGCGTAAGCCGCCGCACGCTTTCGCGACGATACAGCGTAAACGGCACGTGCTGATGAACCGGAGGCGTCGCGCGGTTCTCGATTGAGGCGAGCAGCGTGTCGACGCCCAGCGCGGCCAGGCGCGCGGTGTCCTGGCGAACGGTGGTGAGTCGCGGGATGCAGAACTGGGACAGCTCGATGCCATCGAACCCCGCCACCGAGATGTTGTCCGGCACGCGGCGCCCCATATCGCAGACGGCACGCAGGGTTCCAAACGCGATGACGTCGGACAGGGCGAACAGCGCCGTGATGTCGCTGGTACGCATCAGCAGGCGAACAGCCGCCTGGTAGCCCTCATCCATGGTGTAGTGGCCGGGTTCATAATCGCGATCGAAATCGAACGAGATGCCATGGTGCGCCAAACGGTCGACCGCCGCCTGGATACGAATCTGCGAAACCTGGCCGATCTCACGGTTGCCGCCGATGATGCCAATGCGGCGGTGCCCCGCCTCGACCAACTCGTCCACAACTCGCGCCGCCGCAGCCGCGTCATCCGTTGAGAAGCTCGACAGGTTTGAGAACCCAAAGCCGGCGGCGGAGTTGGTCAGCAGCACGCTGGGTACCCGAATGCCCGAGAAACCGCGCTTGAAGCAGGCGGGGTCACCACCCAAGAACAAGTAGCCCTTGGGATGCATGGTGCGCGAATAGCTGAGCGCCTCGCGCACCTCGTCCTCGTCCTCACCCAAATACACGGCGTGGCACTCTTCCCCCCGCTCTTCCAGGCGGGCCTGGATACGCTCGAGCAAGTCGGCGAACAGCAGGTTGCTGGCGCCCTTGACCATAACGGCGATAGAAGTCTTGGCCTGGAGCTTAAGGTAGCGCGCGTTGCCGTTTGGCTCATAGCCCTGCTCCGCCACCACCGCCAGCACGCGCTCGCGGGCGCGCTCGCTTACGTTAGGATGCCCGTTGAGCACGCGCGAAACGGTGCCCACACCATACCCGGACAGGCGCGCGATGTCTCGAATGTCCATATCCAAAGCCCCCGCGCACGCTAACCCTTGACCGCGCCCGCCGCGACGCCCTTGATGATGTGCTTTTGCGCTGCCAGGTAGAAGATGATCACCGGAATGACCGCCATGATGAGCGCAGCCATGATGGCGCCCATATCCACGCGACCGTAGCTGCCCTTCATGAACTGGATTACGATGGAGATAGTCTTGTACTTGTTGGTATCAAGCACCAGGTACGGCAACAAGAAGTCGTTCCAGATCCACATGATCTCGAGGATGCCCACGGAGATGTAGGTGGGCTTCATAATGGGAAGCACCACGGAGAAGAACGTACGCAGCGGTGTGCAGCCGTCGATCATGGCGGCCTCTTCGATCTCGATGGGGATTGACTTTACAAAACCGGAGAACATAAAGACCGCAAGGCCCGCGCCAAAACCAAGGTACACAATGATGATGCCCCACGGGGTGCCAAGCCCCAGGCGGTCTGCAGTAAGCGAAAGCGTGAACATGACCATTTGGAACGGCACCACCATGGAGAACACGCACAGCAGGTAGATGGCTTTGGTGATCTTGTTGTTCACGCGGGTGATGAACCACGCGCACATGGACGTGCAGATAAGGATTGCGGCCACGGAGCCCACGGTGATGAAGACAGTCCAGCCCACCGCATCCATAAAGCCATAGCGATCGATCGCGGTGATGTAGTTCTCAAACTCCGCAAAGGTCTCTGCCGTGGGCAGCTTAAAGGGCTCTAGGCTGATGAATGCGCGCTTCTTGAACGAATCGTACAGGACGATGATGATGGGCGCGATCCAGGCCAGGCACAGCACCGTAAAGCCAGCGGTTCCCAACCAGCTTGCAAGGCTCTTTTTCTTTCCCATTACTGCTGCACCTCCTTAGAGCGCGTTGCACGCAGCTGAATCAGCCCGATGGAGACAACGAGGATGAAGAAGATCACGGCCTTGGCCTGACCGACGCCCTCCCAACCCGTTCGTCCGTAGAACGTGTTGTAGATATTCAGCGCGAGCATCTCTGACATCTTGGCCGGCTCGCCGCCCGTGAGCGACAGGTTTTGGTCGAAGAGCTTGAAGCCGTTGGTGATGGACAAAAACGTGCAGATGGTAATCGAGGGCATCATCATGGGAATGGTGACGTGCCACAGGCGGTACCAGCGGCCGGCGCCGTCGATCTGCGCTGCCTCGAGCACATCGCCCGGGATAGCCTGCAAGCCGGCGATGTAGATGATCATCATGTAGCCGATTTGCTGCCAGGCCACCAGGATGACCAAGCCTGCAAAGCCATACCATTCGTTAAGGCTGATGGTCTTGCCATACTCGACCAGAATACCGTTGAAGATGAGCTGCCAGATATAGCCCAGCACGATGCCGCCGATGAGGTTTGGCATGAAGAACACGGTACGGAAGAGGTTGGTGCCGCGCAGCTTTTTGGTCAGCGCGAGTGCCAACGCAAACGCGATGATATTAATTACCAGAAGCGACACCACCGCGAATAGCGCGGTATACCAGAAAGCATGCTGAAACACCGTATCTTGCAGCGCCAGAATATAGTTTTTGATACCGTTGAACTGCGCATCGGTCACCGTGGTGAAATCGGTGAACGATAGTCCCACGCCCATGACAAACGGAACGATAAAGCCGATGATGAATGAGAGGAACGTGGGAAGGACAAAGATTGGCCAATAGCGCTTGATGGCCTTTTCCATTACTCGAACCCCCTTCTACCTGCATTGGAGATGTACGACGCGAGCCTAATAAAAAGGGCGGCGGACAGGACGCGCCCGCCCACCGCCCTCGTCACAAAATCGTGTCGATGCGCCGGAAGCCCTTGTGCACGGTCTCGAACGTATTACTTAGTGGCAGCCGCCTCGGTAGCCCAGCCGTCCACGAACGCGGCCTTGACGGCGTCCCAATTCGCGTCGCTCTGATCGCTTGCAAACGTGGTGAGCGCGGAGCCAACACCGTTCTTCCACTCCTCGGAGGGCATGGTGGCGAAGCACCAGTCAACCGGGGTCTTTCCGTCGGCGACATAATCGTCCGCAATCTGGTTGAGCTTGTTCTCGGACTCGAGGTTGCCCTCGAACGGAATCACGAAGCCCATGCCGTCTGCACCGGAAGGCATGGCGCCCGCGGCGCCGCACATGGCCTTGGTGCCGGCGTCAGAGGTGACGCACCAGTTGATGAAGTCCAAGGTTGCCTTGATATCGTCCTCAGAAGCCTTGTTGTTGACGCACCAGTAGTTCTCGGAACCGGTGCACAGGCCCTGGGCATCCTCGCCCTCGGCGCCGATGTAGATGGGCAGCATGCCAAGGTTATCGTCGCCGATCTCTGCGATGTTGGCATACTCCCAGGTACCGTTCTGATAGAAGCACGCCTTGCCGGTGATGAACTCGGCCGTAGCATCGTCAGCGGTCTTGGTGGAGATAACACCGGGCTCGCAGGTGGAGTTGTTGATGTAGAGCTCCCAAATCTGGCGATACTGCGGCAGGTAGGTGCCCTTGATGGCGTCGGTAGTGGAGATGCCGTCCGCCTTGTACTCGTAGTAGATGGGCAGGTTAGCCAGGTGGGTCTTGAAGCGCCAGTCAGAAGAGCTATCCATGCCGCACGAAGTGAAGGCGGAGAAGCCCAACTCGTCCTTACGGCTGGTGATATCCTCGACCGCGGCCTTGAGGGAGGCGAAGTTAGTGATGTCCTTCTGCTCGTATCCGGCCTTGGAGAGGAGCTCCTTGTTGTAGATCAGGCCGTAGGTCTCGATAACGTAGGCAACGCTCTTGACCTTGCCGTCATCGCCTTTGAGCGCGAAGGAATCAGAGGTCAGCGTCTTGAGAATGTCGGCGTCATCAAGGTCGTAGCAGTAATCTTTCCAGGACGCGAGGCCAACGGGACCGTTGACCTGGAACAGCGTGGGCGCCTTGGACTTGGCCATCTCGGCCTTCAGCGTGGTCTCGTACTCGCCGGATGCAGCGGTCTTCACGGTTACGGGAATGCCCGTCTCCTCCGTATATGCTTCCGCGAGCTCCTGCCACTGGGCGTCCTGCTCGGGCTTGAAGTTGAGGTAATAGACCTTGCCCTTGGCATCGTTGGAAGGACTAGAGCCCGTGGACGTACCGCCACCGCCACCGCAGCCCGCAAGAGCGAGGCTACCCATAATACCGAGGCCAGTTGCAACGAACGCACGACGATCCAACATCTGTACAACCTCCTTTGTCGCCCATCCTCCAACTGGATGGAAACGTTTCCAAATGTTGTTATCTATTATGTCCTGAATAATTGGAAACCTTTCCAACACCCGTTCGCGGCGTAAAACAGACCATTCGCTAACAACAATGTTAAAAAGGTATTCCGCTCACCGAAGGTGAACGGTTGAGCGGTTGAAATATGCCTCCCAAAGGCAGCGATTTTGGGACTGGTATGCACATGAAACACAGGGCGTGCGTCTTTTTTTGAAAACCTTGTCCATTACGTAGCAGCCGGGCCCTTAATCGCAGTCGAAGTCGAACGAGATGCCATGGCGCGCCAAATGGTCAACCGCTGCCTGGATGCGAATCTGCGATACCTAGCCTATCTCGTGGCTGCCGCCGATAACGCCGATGCGGCGATGCCCCGCCGTTCCGTCCAGGTACAATTAAAGAGAAATAAGGCACGCCCCGAATTTCAGCTTCGGGAAGCGGCCTCATTTCTCTATCAGCAGCACGGGCCCTGCTGCAGCACGCGCGCTCCGTCGCGAGCGCCCTGGGTGCGGGCAGAAATCCTGGAGGGCGGGGGCGGCGTGTCAAATAACGCCTTAGTGCGGAGGTTTGGTCAAATAGTGCGTTAGTGCGGATTGGGGGCGCTCCGGCGCGATTCCCGTATTCATCGAGCACCGTCGCCCGAGTCCTCTAGCTCGGGCGATGCAAAGGCCCTATTCATAAGGTACCCTTGCTACATCCCGCCTGGACCGCACTAACGCACTATTTGGCACGATTTGGACCGCACTAAGCGACTATTTGTCCCAACCTCCGCACTAAGCGATTATTTGGCACACC